>Ga0272442_10000011_pt1 | contig 283159 bp, 244 predicted proteins | sample SSMForm2O_FD_200262 | JGI IMG/M metagenome (GOLD analysis project Ga0272442, IMG submission 200262) | Marine sediment archaeal communities from Little Sippewissett salt marsh, Falmouth, MA, United States - SSM-Form-2O | ecosystem: Environmental > Aquatic > Marine > Wetlands > Sediment ...
TCTCTGCGCTCTTCCTTGGTAAGCGTTACGCGATATCGCGGTGACATGGCGACCTCCTTTATTGGATTGTCACCAGTATATCACACTTTCAATAAATACGAAATATATTATGTTACATGATACTAGTTCATTTAAGGGAATTCTCAGGTTTTTCAGATAGGTTCCGAAGAACTCTCGAAATCTCAGAGAATAACGAGGATATTTAAATCGTCCGTCAGATAATTCATAGATTTTTCTCTTGTAACTGCAGGAAGAGCAGTGTCGTTTTCCTTTCCACCTGAGTGCACGAAAATAGGCCTCACTTTTCGTGCATCTGTTTGATAATGTAAGTGGCCTTGGATATTGGAAATTTACATTATATACCAGCACCATATTCTACTCAATTACCTTCTTCTAAGATTTACCTGCGGACCAGTTTTCAGTGTATTCGATGAGATATGATGCAATACATCTCAGGCTCTTTTTTCGTATGTGTCTGATGTTCAAATCACGCCGAAGGGACCGGAATTAATACAAAGGGTCGTGGATTGACCCTCCGCAACCTTTTTGTCCAATAACCGATCATCGAATTGTTTATTGTAATATAAGAGAAAACCGTTTAGATTTGTGGCGGTGCAATGAAGACCCCTTTCCATCACACATAAAAGGAGACTCATTATGTCGCTTCTCTTTTCTCCCATCATGATCGGAGCTATAGAGATCAAAAACAGGTTCGTCAACTCGGCGACCTACGAGGGCATGGCCCTCGAGACGGGCGAGGTCACGGAGCGTCTCATAAAACGGTACCGTACCCTCGCGAGGGGGAAGGTGGGCCTTATCATCACCGGTCTCATCTTTGTTCAACCACTCGGCAGGGGAGTAAAGTACCAGACGGGGATTCAGAACGACGCCATGATCCCAGGATTAAAAAAACTTACCGACGCCGTTCACGACGAAGGAGGGAGAATCGCCTTTCAGCTCGCCCATGCCGGACGACAGTCGAGCAAAGAATTATTAGGCGAAACACCGATGGGACCCTCCAGTGCGGTACGAGATCCGGTCTATTTTTTCAAACCCCGGGCGATGACCGAGGGAGACATCGGAGAAACGATCAACGCCTTCGGCGAGGCGGCAAGGCGTGCCTTTGAGGCGGGTGCAGACGCCATCCAGCTCCACGCGGCACACGGATACCTGATAAACCAATTTCTTTCACCCTTCTTTAACCGAAGGAAAGACGACTGGGGAGGGTCGGAGGAGAACCGCTTCCGTTTCCTGAAGGAAATTATCCTGAAGATCAGGGATACCGTACCGGAAGGTATGCCCATTCTGGTAAAGATGAATGTTAACGACTTCACCCCGCGGGAAGGGATAACCCCTCCCCTTGCGGCCACCTATGCCGCGTGGCTCGCAGATCTTAAAATCGATGCGCTGGAAATAAGCTGCGGTTCCCTCTTTTCATACATGAACATGTGCAGGGGTGGTGTTCCCATCAATGAAATGGTACAGGGTCTGCCCGCCTGGAAAAAACCGGTAGGAAGGATAGTAATCGGCAGACTCGTCGGCAAATACGACCTCGAGGAGGGATACAACCTCGACGGTGCAAAGGTCATAAAACCGGTGATTGGAGATATACCGCTTATTCTCGTAGGCGGACTCCGAAGGAAAGCTCATATGGAGGAAATTCTCCAGAAGAACCACGCTGACCTTATATCGATGAGCCGCCCCTTTATCCGGGAACCCATGATCGTGAAAAAATTCAGGGACGGAACGGCCGATACCGTCTCCTGCGTTTCCTGCAACAGATGCTTTGCCGGCATTAACAGCGACCTTCCCACGCTCTGCTACTATAAGGGATTTCCCACAGCAAAGTAGCGGCCCCCTCTTTAACCAAAAGGGGCAACCTGTCTATTCTTCAAGTCTGAAAGAAACGTTCACCCTGGCCCTGTATCGCTTTACCTTTCCATCCTCAACGGTCATATCAAGTTTTGTAATCTCGGCCACTCGTAAATCATGGAGGCTCCCCCCCGCCGTCTCGACGGCGTTTTTCGCGGCATCCTCCCAGGATTTTTCACTCGTTGCCACAAGCTCGATGATTTTATAAGTACTTCCCGGCATTTCACATCCCCCTTTCAACGTTGATGAAACATCCTATCGATAATCTCCGATGCCCTGTATCGCGGGATCATCGACGGGTTAAGAAAATACTTGATTCAACACGTGAGCTTCAGCCCGGTTAAATTCTCAGCAGGGCCTCAAAGAAGCTCATCCCTTTCCCCTTTGCTACCACCGAAAGGAGGGGAACCGTCGTTGTCCTGATGAGCTGTTCCGTCACGCTATGCAGCAGCAACTTGGCAGCCGCCTTCTTACGCCGTTCACCTATGACGATCAGATTACTGTCTTTCTTTTTAGCTACCTCGAGTATAGCCGTATAGTGCTTATCCTCCAATCGCATCAGATGCGAAGACAGCGAAACACCCTTGAAATCAAAACCCTCTTTAAATTTCTCGAGTTTCTTTTCCGCATTTTTTCTCATTATTTCAGAAAATTCCTCGTAACTCTTCCCCCTTTTATAATAGCCGAGAGGAACATCAAAAACGTGGACACAGGAAATATCGGTTATTTTGTATTCCGCTGCAAAATCAATGGCAAACTGCATCGGGTCCCCCGAGGAATCCTCTGAAAATTCCACGGTAACGAGAATCCGTGTATCAGAAGGCCTTGATCCCCCAGGCCACGATCCCCTGGGAATATATAATGCCGAGCAGGGGGCTTTTCGTGTCACCCTTACCGGTATGGTTTCAACTGCTGAAAATTCCCTGCTTATTTTACCAACCACGATGAGGTCGACATCTTTTTCCTTTATCCTTCTCAAAATATCAATATCGACCAGTTGCGATTCATCAAAGATTTCATAATCGACCTTAACGCCATGGGGGCAATAGACACAGTATTTGCCGACAAGTTCCCGCATTCGTTCCCCTATCAATTCATGGCTCGCCGCAGATGGCATGAGGGGAGATTTTTCGGGAGAGCCTTTCATAACATCAATTGCACTCTTTACATGGATGAAGGTAATCTCCTCTGACGAAGCGAGACGGCTGACCAGTGATGCGTAACGAATCTTTGATTCGTCCATATCGCTGAGGGCAAGACCTACCATAAGACGTTTAAAACGATACATGGGAACCTCCTCTCTACGACGGGCCTGTCTTTCCGGATATCAGGTGGTAAATACGTGCAGGACAGTATGAAATACCGATTGATGTTAATGAGGATTATGAAAATATTGCCCTTATTTTCCTGTGTAGGAACCCTTTTGTCAATACAATTTTTACCGTCAGGAATAGATGTCGCCGGAGTCGGCCGAATTAAATTATCGAACTGAAAAGATCGGTACTCGCGACAAAGTCCCCCATTTTTTGCTCCAAATATTCACACTCTAGCGGCTTTTATTGTCTTGACAGACAAATACATTTTTGTCATATTTATCTCCAAAAGGGCGAATCTCCCCGCGTTATGATTTTCCCTGTTCAAACTATCACCATGATGTTCGAGAATCTCCTTCTCGCTTAACGGGACGTCAATACTCAAGACAATCCTACTTGAAAACTCACACGGTAAGACCACACACTGAATCACTATCAAATATCCTGCTGCCCTATCCATTGAAACTTTGGAGAACCTATTATGATTATCGAAAAGCTGATAAGGATGATTGAGAAAAGTGAAGACGAGCTGACACAACGTTTGATGAAAGATCTTCTCACGCGGGAGGAGACACGGCATTTATGTGATCTTCGGCAGAACCGCGTATACGGACAGGTATACGAAGTTTACAGCATGTTAACTTCGTGGCTGAGTGGCGAGAAAACAAAAGGAAGTATTGTGGACCACTATATTGAACTTGGCAGACAGCGATACAATGAGGGCATTCCGCTCTCAGAAGTACTCATGGGATTTATGCTTATTAAGAAACATTTATGGTTGTATGCCCTGGAGAAAAAGGTCATCAACCCAGCTTATGACCTCTATCAGGTCATAGAACTGAATAACCGTATCGTGTTCTTTTTTGACAGGATCATGTACTGCACCTCTGTGGGATATGAGAGGGAGAAAAATGAAGATTCCTATCTCTGACATCCTCACGACACCCGTACCGTGAAACCAGACAATTCTTCATTTCACCCCCTAAGCCTGCACAGGGTACGTTAAGTACCGGCACGTTGATTCCCTAAATCATGATTATTAGGAGGGTACTTTCAGCATAAACAATATATTAGACGGATCCGGAGTATTAACCCTAGGATAGAGGAAAAACGATCATGGAAACTGCGATTACAAAGATATTAGAGGTGGAAAAGGAGTGCGCCGAGAAAATCGAGAAGGCCGAAGGAGAGTACCGGCAAAAGATCGAAGCACATAAAAAAGAGCTTCAGGAAAAAAAGCTACGGGAATTCGACCTGATCATCACTGCAGGAAATGAAAAGCTGCAAGAGGCGCTGGATTCCGCCAAAGAGCAGGCAGAATCTGCATTTATCACACTGCGGAGAGACAGCGAAAAGCTTTATCAGGACCCGGCACTTACCGACACTATAAAAGAAACAGTCCTGTCAATTCTTCTTACAACATGAGGAACAATGAGATACTACGCGGATCAAGATAATCTCCATACCAGGCTCTATGCCATGAGGAGCCGTCTCCTTGGTCTCAAGGATTATGCTTCAATTGTCAGAGATAAGGAGTCTTTTTACGCCAAGAGCTCCTCTGTTCACGATTATATAAAGAGCAAGGAGACCGTTTTCAGAGAGCAGATCGCCTCGATCATCCATCTTACAGAGGCAACGAGTAATTATGCCCCCCTTTTCATCGCCTTTCTTCGCCAGTATGAGATGGAGAATGTCAAGCTCCTTCTTGCAAAGATATTCGACAGACAGTGCCTGGAGCAGTGGTACGATATCGGCCCCTACGCCACCCTCGACAGAAGCCTGCTTGAGAACAAGCCGTCGCTCCATCAGATAAAGGAAATCCTTACCGACACATACATGGAAGACCTGTGTAGGGATTTCACAAGTTATGAACGGCTCGAGATTCGAGCGGACATCTGTGCAATAATGGACCTCCGTGCATCTTCAGTTTCATTCTCTCCCGGGTCAAGAAGGGTCTTCCGGAGCTTTATGACGAAAAGAATCGCTATTCTTATGATGATCCGGCGCTGGAGGCTCAGGGAAAACTACCACTGGAGCGACGAACAAACAGACCGTTACCTCGATATGTTCAACAACCTTTTCGAAAATCCGGCCTGGCCGCAGTTCAGGATGGTAGAGAAGGCGTTAAACCGGCGTCTCGAGAAACTGAGGAAAAGCGGCGGGCAAACTCCGACCGCGGAAGATATAGAACACCATCTGGAGCAGTATTATTACGGCTGGGTTTCTTCCATGTTCCACAGGGATTTTCACTCGATATACTGTGTGGTCGCCTATCTGTTACTGCTCTCCTACCAGATAAAAAACCTCTTTTGCATTATCGAGGGACTGAGATTCGGTCTGTCAACCGAGGCGATACTCGAAAGAGTTATATGTGAGGTGTGATGGCCACAATGTTTGTAAAATCGGATATCAGAAAGGTCGACATAGCCCTTGAGAAGATATTTTACCATGATGTGTATCTCGAGCTGGGAAAGGCGGGGTTTATTCATCTTGCTCGGTCAGAGGACCATAGAAAGGACCGCATGATGGATCCGGGCATAAGGGAGGAGGAAAGGCGATGCGGGGAGATCCTCTCGGGGATCGAATATCTCCTGCAATCGCTGAATATCGAGCCTGTTGAGAGGAGCGTCCATGAAAAAATACACGATACAAGACGGGATAATGAGTACATTTCAACTATCAGAAAAAAAATTGAGCGTCTACAGAGGCTTCGCTCCAGAATCGAAGAGGCATTACGCATCGTAATCGAAGGAAGAGCGCACCTCGAGGCGTTGAGTCGAATGAACATCAATCCGGGGATAATCAAAGATACGCGACTGATTCAGATCGTTTTCGGGATCATGGAACACACCGATTGGGAAACCCCACCCCAAGAGGGATTCACACTTGCCAGGACGGGTAACTACGTGTTCGGTGCTGCTCTCCCGGCAGATCTTTCCCGAATGAAGAGCTTCCTGAATGGCCATGGCTTCATCGACAGGTCAGAGGAGTTGACCGAGGGTTCCACTGGAAACCGGATACGCCGTGAAAAGACATTACGGAACCGACGTGAGGCCCTTGACAGATATCTACGCGGCCTCAGGGATGAAGCGGGTCCGGTCCTGACAACCTTGTACAGCATATACTCGGGATATAACGAGGTCCTCAAGGCCCTGAAGATGTCACTCTTCTCATCGCAGGCCATGTTTATAGCCGGCTGGATCGACATAAAAGACAGGAAGAGACTCTCCGGCATCCTTCAGGAAATATGCGGCGACAGATTCATCGCTCTCATTGACGAAAAGAGAGATCCCGACGCACCGGTTCGCCTGATAAATATGAGGCTCCTGAAACCCTTTGAACTGCTCGTGAAGACGATGGGTATGCCCGCCAACAGCGAGATAGACCCCACCCCGCTGACGGCTTTCACCTTCGTTCTCATATTCGGCCTTATGTTCGGCGACCTCGGCCAGGGGCTCGTTCTCGCTCTTATCGGCGTCATGCTTCGCACAATAGCCCAAAAGAAAGGAGAATACCGGGAAGGTCTCGGGCAGATCGGAGGAATCCTGATCCTCTGCGGTTTGTCTGCCGCCCTGTGCGGTCTGCTCTATGGCAGCATCTTCTCCAACGAACATATCATTCCCGCCCTCTGGTTTCATCCCATCGAGCATCCCATGCGCCTCTTTTCCATTACCATACTGATGGGAGCCCTCTTTATCATCGCGGGGCTTTGCGTCAACATCTGCAACAACTTCATGAACTCAGATTATACCGGGGCTCTCCTCGGAAAGAGGGGGCTGGCGGTCCTCATTCTCTATACCGCGATCGTACTCCTTGCGGTTCGCTTCTCACGCACCGGTGAAAATCCCCTATTATGGGAGGCGGGCGCCTTTATCCTGCTACCTCTGCTTCTTTTCTCCCTGCGGGGTGTACTTGGCCCCCTCCTTTTCGGAAACCCAAAGCCGCACGGTATTACCGAATACGTCATCGAAACGATCGTGGAAATTCTCGAGATCGGCTTAAGCCTGCTTGCGAATACCATTTCATTTATCAGGGTAGGGGCTTTTGCCCTCTCACATGCGGGACTGAGCATCGTCACCTTCACGCTGGCGGGCATCGTTGATCCCGCAATGAAATCCATGGGAGCTGTTCTGATCATCATAACAGGGAATATCTTCATCATCGGCTTCGAGGGGTTCGTCTGCGGAATACAATCGGTGAGGCTGGAGTATTACGAGTTTTTCAGCAAGTTTTTCAAAGGGGACGGTGTTGCTTTCACCCCCTTCATACTCAAGGCAAAAACATCGGAGGTGTAGCATGACCAAGGACAACCTGTTTATGATAGTGGTAAGCAGTTTCCTCATCTATGGAGTTCTACTGCTTTTTCCTGATGTCCTCTGTGCGGTTGCATCAGAGGTGATTGAGGCAGATAGGGGAAATGGGCAAACAGGACTGGGATACATGGCCGCTGCGCTGGCGGTGGGAATTGCCTGCATTGCAAGTTCATACGCTGTCGCTCGAATAGGTTCGGCAGGTCTGGGCGCCATGAGCGAAAAGCCGGAGCTTGCAGGAAGGGCCCTTATCTTTCTTGGTCTGGCCGAAGGTATCGCAATATACGGCCTTATCATCGCGATTATGATTCTGAACATGCTCTGAAATGAAGAAGATATATATTATCGGGGATATGCATACGGTCAGTGCTTTTCGTCTCTCCGGTGTGGTGGGCGTTGTTTCTGACAGAGACAACGCATCGTCACGGCTTGAAGAGGTCATCGGAAAAACAGATGCAGGGATCGTGGGGATAACAAGTGCCTGTGCCAAGGATCTTCAGTCGAGGATAACGGATATCAATCTCAACCAGCAAGACACGATAGTGATCGAGATACCGGGCATCGACGACCCGAAGGACTTGACAAGATCACTCGTCGGCTACGTAGCAGAGGCACTTGGTATCGCCCTGTGATCAGAGGGAGCGCCAGCTGTGGATACATTAGAGAACTCTATCAGGGAAGAATCCGAACGCATTATAGGAGCGACAAAGGAAAAGGAACGCTCGGAGATAAAAGAACTCGAAGAGACCTGTGCGAAAGAGATAGAGGATTTCAGAAAGAAAACCGAGGCTGAAACCGCGGAAAAGATCGCCGAGGAACTCTCCAAACTGGAAAACAAAAGCATCCTCGAACGAAAGAAGTTCAAGCTCCAAGCCCTGGAAGACTTTATTTCGCACATCGTTGAGGATGCGGTGAAAGAGATCAGAAAGGACAGGCGTTACAAGCCATTTCTCACAAACGCGGTGACAGAAGTCAGAGACCTGACAGGGAATACTCTCAAAGTCTCCCTGGGAGAAAAGGACCGCATCTTTGAAAATGAGCTGAGAGAGGTCCTGACAAAGGCCGGCAGCAATCGGAATATCATCATAGAGGAAGACAGAACCATAAAGTGGGGCGGTGCCATTGTCCATGATGAGGAAGGGGGAAGAATTTTTAACAACTCCATAGAGAGAATCTATTTCAGGAAGGCACGAACGATTCACCGTGAGGTACTGCGGATTCTCAAGCAACGGGGCTTTGCAGTATAGAGGACAGGTAAATGGACATAAACGGTATGCTGACGGGAAGGGTGATATCGGTCAATGGCCCGATCGTGAAGGCTCTCGGCCTCGAAGGGATAAAGATGTTCGATATCGCCGAGGTGGGCCCGGACAGACTGATCGGCGAGGTTATCCGGCTTGTCGAGGCTGTAACCATCATACAGGTCTACGAGGACAATACGGGCCTGATGCCGGGCGACGAAGTCATTTCATACTGCAGGCCGCTTTCGGTCCTGCTCGGGCCGGGACTCATCGCCAATATCTACGACGGTATTCAGCGGCCGCTCGTCGGCATCTCAGAGGTGTGCGGAAGCTATATCAAAAAGGGGATAAAGCTGCCCCCCCTCGATACGGGGAAAAAGTGGGGATTTAAGCCGCTGCTGAAAGCGGGGGCCGAGGTGACCGAAGGAACCGTTCTCGGAGAGGTTCAGGAGAGCCCCCTCGTCCTGCATAAAATCATTATTCCCCCGGGAATTTCAGGAACCCTGGGAAACATTGCGGAAAATGGAGAATACACAATAGAGGACGAGATTTACACGATTGCCAACGGTGGAGACATCTATAGGGGCAAACTCGCCGCCTATTGGCCGGTAAGGATATCCAGGCCGAGCAGAATCAAGAAGAAACCCTTCATACCCCTCATGACGGGCCAGAGGATCATCGACACCTTCTTCCCGATCGCCAGAGGCGGTACGGCAGCGATCCCCGGAGGCTTTGGAACCGGTAAAACCATGACCCAGCATGCCCTGGCAAAATGGTGCAATGCGGATATCATCGTCTACATAGGCTGCGGTGAACGCGGCAACGAGATGACCGATGTCCTGACGGACTTTCCCCAGTTAATCGACGAGAGAAACGGCCGTCCTCTCATCGAGCGAACCGTCATGATTGCCAACACATCGAACATGCCCGTACCCGCACGAGAGGTGAGCATATACACAGGAGTAACACTCGCCGAGTACTACCGCGACATGGGATACAGCGTGGCGGTAATGGCCGATTCCACATCGAGGTGGGCCGAGGCCTTGCGGGAACTCTCCAGCAGGCTCGGAGACATGCCCGCCGAGGAGGGATTTCCATCCTACCTTGCCACCAGGCTCGCCGAATTTTACGAGCGGGCAGGCCTGGTGGAAACGCTCTCGGGTGTGGATGGCGATATCACGATCATCGGTGCGGTCTCTCCCCCCGGCGGCGACTTTTCCGAACCGGTAACCCAGCATACAACACGATTCGTACGGTGCTTCTGGGCACTGGATAAAGTATTGGCAGACGCCCGGCACTATCCTTCCATCAGCTGGATAGACAGCTATACCGAATACCTCCATGACATAGAGGACTGGTGGAAAGATCTCGACAGTGAATGGCTTTCGGTACGGACCGAGGCAATGAATATCCTGCTCGAGGACCACCGGCTTCAGCAGATGGTAAAACTCGTCGGAACCGACGCCTTGCCGAGGGTTCAGCAGTTCATCCTTTCTGTTGCCGAGATGATCAAGAACGCATTCCTCCAGCAAAACTCCTTCGATAGGATTGACAAATACTGCAGCCCCGAAAAGCAGCTCAAGCTCTTGAAGACTATCCTTGATTTTTATCAAAAGGGACTTGAACTTATCCACATCGGTCTTTCCGTCAAGGATATAATGGCACTCGATGCTGTCTCGGAAATAGTGCGGCTTAAATCCGAGGTTCCAAACGATAAAATCGAGAGAATCGACGAGTATGGAACAAGGCTTGCCTCGGAACTCGATTCGCTGAGAGAAACGACGGCGGGGATATAACGATGCAAAGAGAAATTGAGTATACAAACCTTTCAGGTATCTCCGGTCCACTGATCTTCGTCGAGGGGGTAAGTGGCGTCGGCTATGGTGAGATCGTGGAGATTCGCGACGGTTCATCGGAGATGCGGATAGGGCAGACTCTCGAGGTGGACGAGCAGCGGGCCGTGGTTCAGATCTTCGAGGGTACTCGAGGGCTTTCGATGAAAGATATGAGGATCACTTTCGTGGGAAGATCGCTCGAGATCCCCGTGGATCGGGATATGCTCGGACGGGTCTTCGATGGGCTCGGAAGACCTATCGATGGAGCTCCTCCGGTGATCACCGACAAAATAATGAACGTGAACGGCCTGCCCATCAACCCCTGGAGCAGGGAGTACCCACGAGATTTCATACAGACCGGGATATCGGCCATCGACGGAATGAATACCCTGATCCGTGGCCAGAAACTCCCGATATTCTCGGGGAGCGGCATGCCGCACAACCTGATCGCAGCCCAGATAGCCCGCCAGGCGCGGATACTGAGCGCCGAGGAAGAGTTCACCGTCATATTTGCCGCCATGGGGGTAAAATTCGATGTCGCCCGCTTTTTCATCGATTCCCTCGAAGAATCGGGTGTCCTCACACACTCCGCCATATTCCTGAGCCTCGCCGACGCCCCGTCGATTGAACGCCTTATCACCCCGAGGGTGGCGCTTACCCTGGCAGAACACCTCGCATTCAACGAAGGAATGCACGTGCTCGTCATTTTGACCGACATGACGAACTACTGCGAATCCTTAAGAGAGCTTTCCAGTTCGAGAGGTGAAGTCCCCTCCAGGAAAGGTTATCCCGGGTATCTCTACAGTGACCTCGCATCCATTCACGAGCGTGCGGGAAGGCTGAAGAACCATAAGGGTTCAATTACCCAGATACCGATACTCACCATGCCCAGCGACGATATTTCCCACCCCGTCCCGGACCTGACGGGCTACATCACCGAGGGGCAGATCGTTCTGGAGCGGGAGCTCTTCAACCGGGGGATATACCCGCCGATTGCCGGTCTTCCCTCGCTCTCAAGACTCATGAAAGACGGCATCGGGAAGGAAAGAACGCGAAAGGATCATGCCGAGGTTGCCGCTCAGCTCTTCGCCATGTATGCCAAGGTCAAGCGCATACGGGCACTTGCCGCCATTGTGGGAGAGGAAGAGCTTTCTGATCTCGACAAGGATTATCTGACCTTTGGAACATCCTTCGAAGAACAGTTCTTGAGTCAGGGTTATGAGGAAAACAGGTCGATCGAACAGACGCTCAATATCGGCTGGCAGATGCTTTCACTGCTTCCAAAAGACGAACTGTACCGTATATGCGCCGAAGACATACAACAATACTACATACCAGAAACGGAATAAACAGAATGCCGAAGATAGAACTCCCTCCAACAAAATCATCGCTTCGAAGGCTTAAGGAAGACCTCTCTTTCGCCTATGAGGGCTACGACCTTCTCAACCAGAAACGAGAGATACTGGCAATCGAGATCGTGAAATACATCGGTGAAATCAGGAGGGTGGAAGCGGAGTTCCTTGATAGGCTGGATGAACTTTATGCGGCTTACAGGATAGCGGCTGTCGATATGGGATCCGAAAGGGTAACCTTGAAAAGCTCTTCGGAGAAGAGAAGTTATTTTCTCCATAGGGAGTCTGTCAGGCTCATGGGATTGCAACTTCCGAAGATCAGGATTTCCTCCAAAGGGCCAAGACTTGCTGCTTCCTTAACGGGCACGACCGCCGCATACGACGGGGCAAAAAAGCGATCAATAAAAGTATTGGAAGTACTTGTCGAATATGCCTCCATCACCAAGTCAATCACCATGCTTTCACGGGAGCTGAAAAAGGTACAGAGACGGGTGAACGCTCTCGAAAAAATCTTTATCCCCCAGCACGAGGAGGCAAAGAAGTACATCTCTGACAGGCTTGAAGAGATGGAAAGGGACGAGATCTTCATAAAGAAACTAATACGGCAACGGGCGTCAGGGGAAAAAGAAATCCTCTAACAGTTCATATCGGTGAGAAAATATTCGGGCAGGAAAAGCTGGCGGGAAAATGGATAAGTTAAAATAAAATATTTTTTACCCTTCTCCCGCCATCTAGAAGGTATATTTTACCCCTCCCCCGATAAAATTGGATCCACCGAACATCCTGTTGATGAGACCGAAAATGCCGCATCGATGATGAAACCGTGCAAAGGTACTCCAGTCGGGGTACCGGGGCACCGAAAGGGCGCGTTCAAACATGAGATAGTTGAGGATTTTCGATGTCCCTTCATGTTCGAGTACCTCTATTTCAGAATCTCTGGTGGCATAGGAAAGGCCATCGCCAATGGCAAAACTGGTATCGAGGGAGCTGTCCCAGGGAAAGGGAAGCCACCGAGCAACAAAAAGGGCGTTGAATTCGAAGTGGTCTTGCGTCCCAAAATGCCGTACGACCTGCCCTTCCACCTCGAAGCGAAGATAGTTGTTCCAGGTCAAGAGTTCCTTTCCGAGGATAACGGCTGCAATGTAGGAATCCATATAGTCGGCCTTGAAGATAAAGACCTCCTTTTCGCTCCCGTCAGTACCCTGCCCCCCATAGAGACCCGCAAACCATCGCCCTTCAACGGGAGCATCCCCTCCCCAACAAGGCAGTAGAATAATGATTATTACTATAATGGAAACAACTTTGACCGGTTTCATAGTAATTCACCAACAATACCTGTTAGCGAAATCTGAAGCCTATAGACCGTCGAGAGAATTACCGTTCTCCTTATAGATGATTTGGAAGGTCTGGCCCGTCAATAAAGAAACCTGTCGGTGACTGTTACTTGGAGATTTCAGGGTAATCGATCGATCAGGGAAAAGAGGGGGGAAGTCAGCTATTTATTTTGGTTAACTGGTTTTATGATAATATAATAATTGGTGTTGAGCAATGTTCAATTTATATCATCATTACGTCAATTAACATCTGCAATGATCAGTATTGCTCCTTTTCTCATACCTTCGTCTAATATAATTGAGGCAGGAACATGTTTTTTTCAAAAAAATGCCTTATAATTACCATGATTGGTGATTTAAACTAAACGTAGAAGAAGGATATACTCATGACAAAGAGAACCACGGCATTTTATGAGGAGCGCTGTGACCTCTGCGGGCTGTGCCTCAATCTATGTCCTGTTATGAAACTCCCCCTCGATGAGGCGAAGCGGGAATTCAAGGCGCTCATGGAGGGTAAGGAATCTATCTACGCCCTGAGATTGTGCACCTCCTGTATGTCGTGCAACCTCTACTGCCCGCGGGAGGCAAATCCCTACCAGTTGATCCTGGAACGGTGGAACGATCTCTACCAAAGGCGGGGAGCGCCACCCCTCTACAGATTTGTCTGTCCCACGGAAGAGCCGAATATCTGGCAGCTCATCAACATATTTTTATCGGACACCGAGAAGGAATGGATTGCCGATTGGATGAATTATGTCCCGAAACCCGATGATACCGTCTTTCTGATCGGCAACTACACCCATCTCTTCCCCTTCATCGTCGGGGGAAGCAGCCTTCTCGACTACTTCAAACCGATCGACAGGATCGATCAGTGGGAGGGAGGCGCCTACCTCTACCAGGGAGGCTACCTCGATGTCGTCCGCGAAATCGCGAGACGATCGAAAGAGGATTTCGACGGATGGGACGTGAAAGATGTGGTGATTCCCACCGACGCCGTCCACTACATCTTCTCGAAGGTTCATCCCGAAGAGATGGGGGTTTCCTACCGGCAGAACTTCATCGCCTTTCACCCATGGCTCCTGGAAAAGATCAAATCGGGTGACATCAACCTTCCCGAGGCCCCACTGAATATGACGGTCACGATTCACGACAACTGCTACTCGAAGGTCGTCAACGGGATCTACTGGGATGAACCCCGTGAAATCCTGAGAAGGTGCGGATGTGAGATAGCTGAAATGGCCAACATCAGGGAAGATGCTCTCTGCTGCGGGTTCGGCGCGGGTGCCTCCTGGGTGAGAAACATCTCCATACCCTTCGACATCATCTGGGAAGGAACGAAGAAGTTCAAAGAGGCGGAAGCGACGGGAGCGGACGCCCTCGTCTCCTACTGCAGCGGCTGTATTTATCTTCTCTGGGCGGCGAGGGAACTTCTGGAGAGCAAGATAGACGTCTACCACATCATCGAAGTGGTGAGGATGGCAATGGGAGAGACGATCAACTATCCCGAGGACCACATCAAGAGGGCATGGGATATTATCGCAATCATAAACTACCAGCTTCTGATCTCTCTCTTCCGAAAGAATTTCTTTATTAAGACCATAACCTATGACAGAACTATGAGTACCTTCCAGCCCGGGAACTACCCGTTACTGAAACTGATACGGTGGATACTTGGATACAGGCTGGCAAGGCGACTCTATGCCCGGATCTTCCGTATGCTTATGACTATGATGAAAACACGCTGATTTAAGAGTATATAAGCGTCACAGGAACCGATCATGGAAGTAGACGCAAAACTATTCAAGAAACGAGAAACATCGGAACGGTTTGCACGCATAAAGGATGCGCTCCTCACCTCCCCCACCTGCCTCTGCACCGAACGCGCCTGTCTCATCACCGAATACTTCAAGAGGCATGACGATAAAGCGGCGCCGATGGTCGTCAGGAAGGCAAAGGCATTGCGGCACCTCCTCGCCAATAAATCTGTCCGCATCTACCCCGATGAGCTTATCGCGGGGAATGTGGGAGGCCACAGAAAATCCGCCCTCATTCAGCCCGAGCTTGCCGGCGTCTTCATGGCCGAGGAGATCCTCTGGATCGACAAGAGAAAAACAACCCCCTTCCAGATAGCGTGGCGAGACCGCCTGAAGCTGATCTTCTCGGTATTCCCCTACTGGCTGACGAGAAACATGGCCTTCAGGGCCTTTTTCCCCCGTTTCGGGGCACTGTCCCGCTATATCGTCGAACAGCTGAACGCCACCTCCTACCTCATCAACGAGGCGGGGGGTATCGGACACTTTCTCCCCAACTACGAAAAGATGATCAAACTCGGCGTCAGGGGTTACCTCGAATCGATGGAGGGAAAAGTGGACGACCTTCATCTCGCAGCACGAATCGCCTGTGGGGGACTCCTTTCATATGCCTCAAACTTGGCAGAGAAGGCGGACCGTCTCGCCTCCGATGAAAAAGATGGTACAAGAAAAGAAGAACTGGGAGAAATCGCGCGAAACTGCCGGAGGGTACCGTTGAATCCTGCGGAGACCTTCCACGAGGCGGTGCAGTCACTCTGGCTGACCCACATGGCGGTCTGTCTCGAGGGACTGAATTCAGCCGTTTCGCTTGGACGAATCGACCAGTACCTCTACCCCTATTACAAGGCCGATATCGAAAAGGGAAGGATAACACAGGCAAAGGCCCGTGAGATACTTCTGTCGCTTTCCGCCAAGGCCACCGAGCACGTCTTTCTCCTTTCCGAACGAACGAGCGAATACCACGGGGGATACCTCGTTGCGCAGGCAACGACGGTGGGCGGTATGGACAGTGAAGGCAACGACGCCGTGAACGACCTGACTTATCTTTTCCTCGATGTGATGGAAGAATCGGGGCTTCGGGATCCCAACTACCTGGCGCGCGTTCACACCGGCTCACCTCCGGAATACCTCCGAAGGGTTGCCGATGTGGCGAGACAGGGAAATGCCGTCCCCGCTATCTTTAACGACGAAGCCACCGTGGCATCGCTCGTGAGGCACGGCTATTCCCTTGAAGATGCCCGGGATTACGGCCTCGTCGGTTGTGTGGAACCCACCATACCGGGGAAGAGCTTCTGCTCCACCGATGCTTCGCTTTTCAACCTTCCGCTTTGCCTGAAACTGGCCCTCAATCGGGGACGACGTTTCGGACACCGCAGGCACCTCGGTGCCGACACTCCCGATTCCTCGACATTTGCAGCGATGGACGATGTTATTGATGCCTTCAGGGACCAGGTCGAATTCATGGTTGCCCGCTTAATCAGGGATATGCAGGTCATCGAAGGGGGAAATCGCGACTATCATCCGACGCCCTTCTCCTCGATGCTCGTCGATGGCTGTCTGGAGTCGGGAAAGGACGTGACGGCGGGTGGCGCCCGGTTCAATTCGAGCGGAGTTCAGGGTATTGGAGTTGCCGATGTGGCCGATTCACTCGCCGCCATCGATTATATTGTCTTCCGGAAAAAGCGATATTCAATAGCCCAGATTCTGGAAGCGATGAAAAAGAACTTCGCCGATAACCCGAAAATGCATGCCGAGCTGCTCAGTGTGCCCAAATTCGGGAATGACGAGCAGATACCCGATGAATACGCGGCCTTGACCGTCACTATCTTTCACGAGGCCCTCTCAAAGCATAAGAACACGAGAGAAGGGCCTTATATACCGGGATTTTACTCTTCCACCTGTCACGTCGCCTTTGGAAGAAGAACGGGGGCGCTCCCCAGCGGGAGAAAGGCAAAGGAGCCCTTTGCGGCAAGTCTCGGCTCCGCAAACGGACGCGACAGAAAAGGTCCCACGGCTCTTCTCAACTCGGTGGCACGGATTGACTCTACCCTCTCGCCGAACGGCTACGCCCTCAATCTCCGCTTCGATCCCCAGGCGCTTGCGGGAAATCGCGGCGTGGAGACCCTCACCGCTTTGATGGAGGGGTTCTTCGACTCCGGCGGTATGGAGATGCAGTTGAACGTTCTCGATCCCGAAATGCTCCTCGATGCCTACCGAAACCCGGGGAAACACCCGGGTATCGTCGTCCGCGTCGCCGGCTACTGCGCCTATTTCGATGATCTCCCGAAGACGGTCAAGGAGGAGATCATCGCCCGGACACGCCTCACCACATAAAAAACATATCGTGGCAAATCAGGCAGATATTTCTTTCACATCCCCTTGATCGTCTTATTTTTTTGTAGTCTTGGCGGGTCTTATCAGGGATCGGATTATTATCTCGGAAGGATCTAGTACGGGGAGGTCAGCAAAGTGTCCCAATTGCATCCGGCAGGCACCGCAGTCGGAAACGATATAATCGGGATCGCAGGCCCTGACCTCCGCCGCCGCCGTTCTGCCGAGCTTTATCGCCGTACCCTGGTTTTTTCTCTTGAATCCGTAACTTCCGGAAAGGCCGCAGCAGTGATCATCCAGGACATGGCACTCGAGACCGGGAATCTTCTCAAAGAGCGATGCCGCGGGATATCCTATGGCGGATGCTCTCAGGTGACAGGGAATGTGATATGCCACCTTCAGGGGTACCGGCCCGAACTCCGGGTCTATGTGGTCTTCCTCGATCAGCTTCACTATGTACTCGTTCAGGTTATAGGTGTTTTCGGCAATCTTCTTGCCGGCGGGAACATTCAAGATACCGGGGTAGTCGTGTGTCAGGGTGTGGCCGCAGGAGGTGCAAGCATAGACCACATCATATCCTTTGTCGATATAACCGGCGAGGATCTCGGCGTTTCTTCTCGCAAACTTTCTGGCAGTTCTCATATCGCCGTTTCCCAGTGCGGGGAGGCCGCAGCATACCTGTTTCGGCATGACCACCTTGAGTCCCAGCGATGCGAGGAGGTCCCGTATCCCCCTCCCGATATCGGGACGGTTGTAATTAAGAAAACAGCCATAGAAAAAGGCCACCTTCCGGGAACTGTTTCGCCTCCCCTTCCACCTCCAGCTTCTCCTGAGGGTATGAACATAAAAACCGGGGAAGGGCATATAGGTGGAAAGCCCGACAACATTCATGATCTTTTGTATAAACCTGAGGGAGGCAAAGGTATTAACGAGTGGCGCAAGAGCAGAAGAGAAGGCACCTAAATAATAATTGTTCGCGAAGAGGCGATTTGCCAGGGGTCTGAAATGCTTTTCACCGTAGGTAAGCTGTTCTCTGAGTATGATCTCCGCGGGATCGACGCCATAGGGACAGGCAACCTCGCACCGTTTGCACTGGCTGCAGAGTCCTATCCATTTATCGAGCGATGTCTCTTCGTCACAACGGAAACGCTCCGTATCGGGACCGGCCTGCTTCGGCCCGGGAAATTCGGGATTCACCCTGAATACGGGGCAGTTTTCAACACATATGGTGCATCGTATGCAATGCTGAAAATCGGATTCCACTATAACAGTTCCTCACATATATTCGCCGCCGCCACGCCCGTGGCGATTGCCGTACCGTGACCGCACCCGTATTTCATAACCTCGGTAAAGGCGAGAATGCTTCCGCAGACGAAGAGGTTTGAAAATTCCGAATCGAGGGGCCTCAGCGTTGAATCCACACGAATACCCGCCTTCTCGATGGTATGGCCGGGGATGAAAAAGTCCTCATTGAACCAGTTTTCTCTCTCACCGGGAAGATAGGTCTCAAGATTAAAGACGGTCTCTCTCACATCATCCATCGAGGCATAGAGACCGCCACTTACGAAGGAACCGGTCGCAAGAATAAACAATGTTCCCTGAACACGGGTCGACCTCCCCCGGTTGGAAAGGGTTACCGCCTCTATTCGACCATTCAGTTTTTCAACACTTGCTATCTCTTTCCCCCAGTAGAGGCTGCCTCCCTTTTCCAGAAAGAGGTTCTTCAAGCTGCTGAAGAGGCGTTCTCCCGGAATGGACGGAGGAATCGTCGGTATCTCGAAGATATCCCTGCCAAGATACTCTGTAATTGCATTAAATATGGCCATGGCCGAACGAATCCCCAGCACGGCGGGAAAGGCTATCTTCCCCTCGGGAAGAGCGAGATTCGCAAGCCAGGAGACAAACTCCTGCAGAAAATCCTCCTCTTCAAACCGCTCGGCAATCGCCGAGGTTGAAGAAACGCCTGCGTCAAAGATCGAGCAGCCCGAATTGACGTGTCCCGACGTAATGTAGCTGGGATAAAAATCCTTCAATCCATTGAATGAGATAACGTGAATATACTCATCAGGGTCGCACGAGGCCGATTTCATGGTTTTTGGTACGAGACAGGTGGTTTTACTGGTACCGAAGGGTGTCAGTATTTTTCTGTTAGCGTGACAGTCTCCGATATAGGGAAGGCCCGTCTCTATCATAATTTTTTGAAAGATATCGAAGGACTCTTTTACCTTTTCGACGCCGACAAGACGGTAGGGATGATGATCCGGAAAGGATTCGATGCCACCTATCGGGTCATCTCCCTTCGAACAAAGGTCGACACACCCCGTGGAGAGACAGCAGACGGGATCACCCTTCGATATGACGGCAACACTCCTTCCTTTTTCGGCAAGGGGAATCGCTGCCATCAGTCCGGACATTCCCCCGCCAATGATGACAACATCGTAGGTACCGCTCACTCCCTTCCCTCCATCCCCAGGATGCCAAGGTAGATACTCTCGACGAGTTGTTCCTCCCGCAGTTGATCGCCCCAGAGTGCCGGTCTGATCCCCTTGAACCGTCGCTGCAGGAACGTCTTGAGAATCCGCTTCGACTCCTCAGGCGTCATACGGCCGGACTCCTGCATTATACCGAGGGCCCGATAGGTACAGAATCCCCCCTGACAGGGTCCCATACCGAGCCTCGTTCGATGCTGGATATCACCGATATGCCGGGCACCGACATCATTGACCGCCCTCTCAACGGCATCCCTCGTCACAAGTTCACATTCGCAGACGATGTCTTTCAGTTCTTTCAATCGTTTTGAGAGGGGATATCCACTCAACTGTTCCTGACCCTCGAGGGGAATCTCGGCGGTCCTGCATCTCTTTTTCAGGCCGAAGACCTCCACAACCTTATCACACATCTTTTCCGCCATGAGCCGATAGGTCGTCAGCTTACCGCCCATGATGCTGAACATGCCGTTTCCGTGGTCAATGATTTTGAAACCCCGGGATATGGCCCTGCCGTCACTTGTGTCAGCTTTGAGAAGAGGCCTCACGCCCGCATAGGTCCTGATAATACGCGTGGATGCAAAACTCGGTATCATCTGCTCCGCCTCGGTGGCAACAAGATCCACCTCATGCGATTCGACGTCAATAGTGTCGGGATCGTCAACCGACATGGAGGTGGTCCCCGCAAGGCAGACGGCTTCGTTGGGCACGATAATATCGCCGTCTGATGACGGCCTGAGACGGTTTATGACCATATTGGTCAGTCGGTGATTTGTCACAACGAGGCTCCCCTTGGAGAGCGTCATCGGAACGGAACCGCCCGCCATGGAGGCCGTTCTGTCACCCCAGGCACCCGTTGCATTAATGACAAGCTTTCCCTGTATCTCCATTTCCCTTCCGGTAAGCTCCTCCCTCACCTTCACACCGACACATTCCCCGTGTTCCCTAACGATCTCGGTAACTCTATGATGGATCAGGATCCTGCCGCCCCGGTTCTTTGATGTGGTTATGTTGAGCATGCACAGTCTGAAGGGATCGATGGAACAGTCGGGTACTTTGATGGCCTCTTCTATGGAGGGGTTGAGGGTTGGGACGAGGTCAATGGCCCTTGAGGGGGACAGTATATCCGTCTCGATACCGATAGCCTCACAGCTTTTGAGGAATTTATCCCTGAAATTCTTCGAATCTCCCGGTAGCCTCACAAAGAGACCGTCCGTTCGTTCAACACATTTCTGTCCTATCTTTCGGAGGATCATGTTCTCGGAGATACACTCCGCCGCCGCCTCGGGGTCATTGACGGCATATCTGCCCCCGCTGTGGAGAAGACCGTGGCAGGCACCCGTTGCCCCTGAGGCGAAATCGCCCTTCTCTATCAGGCAGTGGGAAATCCCTCGTATCGCCAGATCTCTGGCGATTCCGCACCCTGTGGAGCCTCCGCCTATTATGATAACGTCCGTTTTCATCATATCGGATTATTGCCTCTCTATCTCCGGTGCAGTGAAACACTTTTCTTAAAGCAGTTTAAGATATCAATATCCTTGTTTATCCTCATTGTCAATGGCAGATGGCAATTTCGGTCTTTCCACATCTCGCGCGAAGGACAGCTTGGCAAAATTCACGCTTTAGTTTATAAAGAATAGGAAACTGCAAACAAAGGAGTCGTGACGGTGATCCCCTCGATTAAAAGTTTAAACCCCGAAGCAGTAAGAAACCTCACAGGATTTTTTTTCGATATCGATGATACCTTTACGACGAGGGGAAAGATACTTCCCGCTGCCTTCGAGGCCCTCTGGAAGTTAAAGAGCGCCGGAATCAAGGTGGTCCCCATCACGGGACGACCGGCAGGCTGGTGTGACCACATCTCACGGATGTGGCCCGTTGACGGTGTGGTGGGTGAAAACGGAGCCTTTTATTTCTGGATGGATGAGAGGGAGAAAAGACTGAAAAAGAGATTTCTCGATCCCGAGGAGATGCGAACAGAAAAGAGGAAGCAACTCGACGAAATACGGAACGAAATACTGAAAACCGTTCCGGGCACCGCCGTTGCAAGCGATCAGGCCTACCGCGAAGCGGATCTCGCTATCGACTATTGCGAAGATGTACCACCCCTCGAAGAGAGGGACGTGGAAAGAATCTGCCGTATCTTCGAGCGTCACGGCGCAAAGTGCAAGGTCTCCTCTGTCCATGTGAACGGGTGGTTCGGCAGCTATGACAAACTCTCCATGACAAAGGCCTTTACCGGGGAGCGATGGGGCATCGATCTGGATTCAAAAAAAGAGCGGTTTTGCTTCTGCGGTGATTCTCCTAATGACGAACCCATGTTCCGGTACTTCCCCCTCACTTTCGGCGTGAGAAATGTCCTTTCCTTTGCCAACCGAATGACCTGGCTTCCCGCCTTTGTTGCAGAGAATGAGGGTTCTGAGGGATTTGCCGAGATCGTCGAAACACTGATCCAGCAGAGATAAAAGGGGTGTAAATAATCGGGGGAATACTAATTAATAGACAGAACGTGTGGTTTTTGCGTCAAATATATGGAGGTGATTGAGATTGAGGGCCAGGTTCAGTTTTTCTCCCACACGGATGATTCGCCGTCCCTCGCTCCTTGCGATAAACTTGACACCCTGCATGTCCATGTGCATGTTCGTTTCACCACCTAAGGGTTCCACCACCTCAACGGTTCCCTCGACCTTCCACTCTTCGGAAAATCCGTTCATTTCATTATCAATGGCGAAGTCTTCCGTCCGGATGCCCATAATGACATCCATACCTTCCCTGATCCCGGCATCCGGTTTTTCTGGTATGGGAACCCTCAATTTTTCATTAAACTCCAGATGAAGACCCGAATCGACTCGCCTTATCTTTGCGGGAACAAGATTCATCGGAGGACTTCCGATAAAACCCGCAACAAAGGTGTTTGCCGGCCTTTCAAAAAGATCTATCGGTCTTCCCACCTGTTCAATAAACCCGTCATTCATCACCACTATCCTGTCTGCCAGGGTCATGGCCTCCACCTGGTCATGAGTAACGTAGATTATCGTGGACTCAACCTTCTGGTGCAACAGCTTGATCTCGGTACGCATCTGCGTCCTGAGCTTTGCATCGAGATTTGAAAGTGGTTCATCGAAGAGAAATATCGAGGGCTTGCGCACCATGGCCCTTCCCATGGCAACCCTCTGACGCTGTCCGCCCGAGAGTTCATGAGGTTTTCTCTGAAGATACTCATCGAGTTCCAGGATCTCCGCAACCTCCCGGACCCTTGTTTCGATCTCTTTCTTCGGTTTCTTGCTCAATTTGAGTCCGAAGGACATGTTATTATAGACATTCATATGGGGATAGAGGGCATAGTTCTGAAAGACCATAGCGATGCCCCGGTCCTTCGGTGCCACATCGTTGATGAGCGCTCCGTCAATCAAGATATCACCTTTCGTGATCTTTTCGAGGCCCGCTATCATACGGAGAATTGTCGATTTACCGCAGCCCGAGGGGCCAACCAGAACGATAAACTCCTCATTATGAAATTCCAGATTGACGCCGTGGACCACCTCAACCTTACCGAATCTCTTCACCACATTTTTAAGGACTACCTCAGCCATTGTTACATCCCAACCCTCTCAACCGGAGATCTGACTTTCATCTGCCCCATACCATGGAGTTTATACAAAACCCGCATGCTTTTTATTACAAAGTTATCGTCCCGTCAAGCGATAGCTTGCTGCCAGACTGCAACAGCGCATTTTAAATATCTTTTCACAAGAAATTTACTACATATCACTTATCTTACTATTATTATTGAATAATACCTTTTAATACCTGGCAGGTATCGGAGAATTTTACCTTGACTAAACTCGTGGCAATGAGTTATTTTTTCTCTCGATCATCGAATGGCTGTATCTTGGATTCTTTCTCATTTCGAGCGCCCTATACCTTGATTGAGGGAGATGTCTGTCAGGCGTTTTCATACCTATGAGTTTCTGGATTCCTGAGTTATTATGAGGAGATGCAATATAGAAACCAGAAGCCTTCTACTGGCATTCAGATATCCAGATAGAATATAGTAAGTACCGTTTATTAACTGTTTTACTAACGAAAGGGGGTCTATTATGAGTTTTCGTAAACTATTTATGTTCTTTGCAGTAGTTGTAGCGGCGGTCTTTTTATCAACCCAGGTAATGGCAGAACCGGTCACCATAAACTGGTGGCATGCCATGAAAGGCGCCCGGGGAAAAGTCGTTGATACCATGATCAAGGCATTCAATGATTCCCAGTCCGACTACGTGGTGGTTGGTTCGTACAAGGGCAATTATGACGAAACCGTCAATGCCGGCGTGGCCGCCTACCGGGCAAAGAAGCAGCCCCATTTACTCCAGTCCTTCGAAGTGGGAACCCAGACGATGATGCTCTCCGGTGCCATCTATCCCGTCTATAAACTGATGAAAGATGAAGGCTACAACGTCAACTGGAAGGGCTATCTCCAGCCGGTCCTCTCCTACTACATGAACGCCAACGGTGACCTGATGTCCATGCCCTTCAATTCATCGACACCCGTCATGTATTACAACGTCGACCTCTTCAAGAAGGCCGGCATCCCCATGCTCGATAAGACAAAACCGATCACCTGGGACGAACTCGGTGAGATCACGGCGAAACTGGTAAAATCGGGAGCTTCACCTTACGGGATGGTGACGGGCTGGCAGTCCTGGACGCAGGTGGAAAACTATAGCGCCATCCACAACATCGCCTTTGCCTCAAAGGCAAACGGTTACGAAGGCCTCGACTGCGAACTCCTCATTAACAACCCCACGGTGGTCAAACATATCGCCATGTTGAAAGACTGGTTCGATGACAAACGCTTCATGTATGGCGGACAGAAGTATCAGGGACCCAAGTCCGAATTCATCGCCCAGAACGCCGGCGTCTATATCGATTCCCTCAGTGCCATCGCAAAGCTCAAGGCCGGGGTGGAGGACTTTGCATGGGATGTCGCACCCCTACCGGTTGAGTCATGGATGGAAAAACCCCAGAACAGCATCATCGGCGGCGCCTCACTCTGGGTATTCAAGGGACACGATAAAAAAGACTACAAGGGTGTGGCGGCCTTTTTGAAACATTTGTCGAAACCGGAGATGCAGATATATTGGCACAAGCAGACAGGATACTTCCCGATTACGATTGCCGCCTATAAACAATTGAAAAAGGACGGCTATTACGATGAGCAGCCCTATCAGGAAGTGGGCGTCAAACAGCTGACACGACGTGACCCGACTAAGATCTCCCGCGGTCTCCGACTCGGCTACTTCATCCAGATACGGAACATCATCAACGAAGAGCTGGAGCTTGTCTGGAACGGAACCAAGACACCACAGGAGGCGATGGACAACGCCGCCAAAAGAAGCAACCAGCAGCTTCGGGAATTTGAAAAAATATATAAATAGACAACAGTTTTAGAAATTTAACAGTGGCAACGCTTCCCCCATAGGTGGGGGAAGCGTTGCTTTGCGAACAGCGAAACAATGATAAAGAGATCTGTTTTTTCCTCAAGGCTACTTCCATATCTGCTAATACTTCCACAGATCGTGGTAACGCTCACTTTTTTTTACTGGCCTGCCGTCCAGGGACTGATGCAGTCGGTAATGCGAAGCGATCCCTTCGGCCAACACAGCACCTTCATCTGGTTCGATAATTTCGTCGCACTTTTCACCGATCCTCTCTATCTGAAATCGATCGGTATCACCATCCTCTTCAGCGCCTCCGTGGCGGCGGTCTCCATTTCTCTGGGACTCTTTATTGCCACAATGGCCAACCGGGCACTGAAGGCGAAGGCGCTGGTCAGAACCATGCTTATCTGGCCCTATGCCGTGGCACCGGCAATCTCGGGTATACTCTGGCTCTTTCTGCTACACCCTTCATACGGAGTTGTCGCTCTCGGGATCAAACGCTGGTTCGGTGTTGACTGGAACCCGGTTTTAAAAGGCTCCGATGCAATATTTATGATAATCATGGCAAGCGCCTGGAAGGAGATCAGTTACAATTTTGTCTTCTTTATTGCCGGCCTCCAGGCGATCCCCAAATCTCTCATCGAGGCGGCGGCAATAGATGGGGCGAGCCCCTTCAGGCGATTCTGGGCTATAACCTTTCCGCTCCTGTCACCGACGCTGTTTTTCCTTACGGTCATGAACATCATCTATGCGTTCTTCGAGACCTTCGGTGTTGTTCATATGATGACACAGGGTGGCCCCGGCGGTGCAACGAACATTCTTGTCTATAAGGTCTATCAGGACGGCTTCATAGGGCTCAATCTCGGTGCGTCGTCATCGCAGTCGGTGGTATTGATGACTCTGATTATTGTCATCACGTTGCTTCAGTTCAAATATGTGGAGAAAAAGGTTCAATATACGGGATAAGAAAAATGGTAGAAAAGACACCTGTTTTAGATATGCTCACCTATATACTCCTGATCGTGGGAATTTTAATAGTGGGTTTCCCCATCATTTATGCCGTTATTGCCGCCACGCTTCCCATAGAAGATGTGTCGCGGGTCCCCATGCCGCTCATGCCGGGTGACCAGTTTCTGGTTAACATGAAGACGGCATGGATAGAGGGTGACCTCGGCATACACCTTTTCAACTCCTTTATCATGGCTTCGGGAATTACCCTGGGAAAGATTATCGTCTCTCTTTTCGGTGCCTTCTCCATCGTTTATTTTGATTATCGCCTGCGAACGGTGGCCTTTGTATCGGTTTTCTGCACCCTCATGCTTCCCGTTGAGGTGAGAATCCTTCCCACTTACGAAATGGCCGCAAATATCCTGGGTCCTTTCCAGGGACTCTGGAACACCCTCCACCTCGACGGCCTTGTGAGCTGGATTGCGGGACATGACATTGAAGTTAGTCTGGAATGGAGTCTCCTTGACAGCTATACGGGGCTCATAATGCCCCTCGTCGCTTCGGCAACCTGTACTTTTCTTTTCCGCCAGTTTTTCCTGACTATACCGGAAGAGCTCTGCGAGGCCGCAAAGATGGACGGGGCCTCGGCGATGACCTTTTTCAGAAAGATCCTCCTTCCGCTCTCCAAGACCAATATCGCCGCCCTCGTAGTAATCGAATTCGTCTATGGATGGAACCAGTATCTCTGGCCGCTGCTTATTACGACAAACCCGAAGATGATGACTGCCGTCATCGGTCTTCAACACCTGATTCCGGCGGCAGACGACCTGCCCTACTGGAACGTCGCACTTGCCGGGTCGCTGCTGGTGATGCTGCCGCCGATTCTGGTGGTTCTCTTCATGCAGCGCTGGTTTGTCAAGGGTCTCGTTGAACGGGAAAAGTGATTCTCTCTATATGACTTTCTTGATTGCACGCAGGTATTCCGTCGATCTTTCGAGATAAAATGACAATGCCCTGGAGAAATTCTTGCCCACCACCCCGTCGACAAAGAGCTGGCTTATCTCGCGGTTTCGTTCGAGTATTGCTTGTGTCCCTCTAAGTATCTGTCGCTCCTCCTGCGACATCTCCCTCACAATCATTTTCAATGCGCTCTCTGCCCGCGGCTGATACATCCAGAAATAGAGGAGGTCGAGAGCATTGATAATAATAATTTTTTCCAGATCACTGGCCTCCTCTTGTATCGTCCGTATAAAGCTCTTGGGAGATTCGAGCATCTTGAGCACATCCGATTCGGCAAAGAGAACCTCCATACGCGTATAGGTATCAAAGACCTGTTCCAGTTTGCTGCGATAATCACGGAGACGGACCCGGATATTCTGATATCGATCGGCGAGCCCCTCAATCACACCGGCGACACAGTCGGACGCTGCCTTTGATATAATAGCCGCCCACTTCTGAAGGATAAGATCAGATCCCGAAATTCCAAAACCCGAAAGGACAGCCCCGGCAAGGATGTTGAAGAGCAGGGCCAGGGGAATGGATATCACCGTGCGGAAAAAATTACCGACAATGGCACCCCTCTGCAGACCCCGAAATGTGTTATGCGTCGATATGTAGAGCCCGTTTGCGACAGCCATCACCGAATAGAGTACAACCGGACCTGTGGTAACAGTAATCCCGAAGATGCGGTCCATGATGACGGTTTTAACAATATAATCGAGGAGCGGAACGGAAAAGCCCGTAAAAAGGAGCGAATCCGTCAGGCGCTCCCAACTCACATAATCATTCCATCTGAGAAGGGACGAACGCCCTATCCCGCCCCCTCCCATGACAGACTGAAGTATATTTCTGAGTCCCGTGATTCCGAACCATAGAAAGGCACCGAAATAGGCAAGAATCCACCAGTCCTTGGTAAGATAAAAGGTGAAAAAGGCGGGGACGAAACCACACAAAACCTTGATCCAGTTTTTTAAACTGCTGTTCAGGTATATCCAGGAAATCTTTTTCCCCTTTTTCCTCATTTCCGGTGGATTGAGAGAAAGACCATTTGAACTTTCCTCATCGATTCCTCCGAGTGTTACCACATTACCTTCGGTCCCTATCACCGTGGAGTAGCGTATGATCTCCCATTCTTCATGACGTTTCTTACCAAAAAACCTAAGACCGGGAATACGATCTGCCCAATGATAGAGGGCGCTGAGGTAAGAATTCGTGATCTCCCTGGGAACATAATTAACACGCCTGAAAACTGCCGTATGAATTGGTATGATAAAGCGAGAACCGGGGGGGGATTTTTTTATCTCTCTCTGGGCGGCAGGGGGCAAGGTGTCGTTGATAACCATTCCCATCCCGTAGAGGTGATGGGAACGTCCCGTCGAATCACTCCCTACGCGACTCTTCAGGCGATGGCCTTTGTAATACGATTGAAAGGATTCGATGTTGTAGAGAATTTCTATAAACTTTTCTATCCTGTCGGGATGTTCCGATGAGTCCAATCTCTCTATGACATTCCGGATGATCCTCTTGAGTACAATGACATTACCGTCATTTATCGCCCTCTGCAGTTCATTTATCTCCCTGTAGTGGGGGTTTCTCCCCATTATATAATCTTTGATGTTGAAGTTCTCCAGATGGGTTATCATCCCCCTGCAGTCGTAGAGGAGTTCAAGAACATCCTCGATTGCGAGATCGGCGAGGCCCAGTGTAACACTGTAACCCGGATTGAGATGAGCCATTCTTTCGATAAGATCCCGGGGAGATAGCATGAGCAATTGAGGTACCTCAGGGTTGTCTTCGGGGATAGTGGGATCGGGGATATTCGGATTGCACGATGGTCTCAGATATTTTTCCACGATAGCTTCCGAATCGAGAGTATTCATCTCTTCTACAAGGGTCATCAGCCTGATTTTTTCTTCCTTTACGGCATGCGTGTAAACAGTAGTCAATTCTTCCGTGCGGACCCGCATTTCCGGAAGTATCTTCGAGTGAATAAATTCAGCCAGGTGGAGTATCGATATCTGACCTATCCCGACAAATGTTCGAAATTCGGCCTCATCAAGAAGGGGAATTTCAATCCCGTACCGCTCGCCGATCTCTCGACTGTGCCTCTCATTGAATTCGCGAATGAGGGAAAGAACGAAACGTCCCTTGTATTCAGATACAATGCGTCCCTCCTCTGTAAATGCCTTGACGTCCGGTTCTTCCAGAAATTGAAGATAATCCTGTGCGTCCAGAAGTCCCCGCGGAGCCCAGATGAGCTGTAAATATCGATTACGAAATCTCGGAGAAAGCTCAACTCCGATGCGAACCCGTATACCCATGATCTCCGCCGCCTCAAGAAGCTCTGCAGCCACATCGGATCTTACGTAATTATAGTAAATCACCTTCAGACGCCGTATCCCTTTTATCCACGCATCCATGATAAGGTGTGTCGGTGATTTCCTCCCCTTTGTATTCACATCATGGACGTGGTCATCCGTCGCAATCTGATTCCACTCTTCCGACATCTCGAGAAGGTGGTATTTTCTCAACTGTTCACGGACAACTCTCGGTTTTCCCGTTGCAACCATTCGAAAGCCGTGGGCCAGTTCAAGCCTGCTTCGATAATCTCCCTTTGACCGGACAAGTCGCTTCATAATCTGTATGAGCACACGGGCCGTATTCTTTCTGAGATAACTTTTTGTACTGTAGAGGACCTCGTCCCGCAATGAACGCAGAGCAGCCAGTCTTTCCTTCGCCTCACCTACTTCGAGAGAATTCAGGAGATGAACGACGGCATAGGCGATCCGCAGCTCCCTCGATGCGGCCATCTCCTTTATTCCGTGGGGATGGAGATAGGGGTTCAGAAGATTTTTGATATACTTTCTCGATATGTCTCTATTGAGGACTTCACTGACAATGACAAGAAGCTCGTGATCCTCTCGATCGAAAAGGATCTTTTCCATAGGCCTTTTCATTCTCTGACTCTCTTTTTTCTCCATTCTCCAGCAGATTTTCCTTTTTGTTGAGACCAGCGTACACTGAACGGTGGAACAGGTATCCTTTGATTTTTCATACTACCTCAAAGATTGTCTTTCATCAAGTTTCCTCCGGTTTCTGGAGGCCTGTCGATTACAATCATTACTAAAGCAGCCGATCGGGTTCGATCAATTGTATGTCAGTTACATAAATTGTCTCACCCTTCTCATTAAGGTTGACAGGCCTTAGGAGATGATGTTACAAGTGACGTCAAGGTTACTGACGGAGGTTACCATGGGCGCATCGGGAAAGGAACGACAGAGAAAATATATCGAGAAGCAACGGCTTGCGGGGAAACTGCCCGTTACGGTGCTCTTATCACAAGTGACGAAGGATGTCCTTGAGCAGGAAAGGAAAATGACCGGTGAAAGTCTCTCGTCCATTATAGAAAGAGCAGTGATGACTATGAAGGCACCTGTCACAAATGACGAGGCGTTACCGGGAAAAGTCACAGAGGATGCCACAAGTGACAAAGATATTAAAAAGAAAAAATACCTGCAACAAGATAACTTGGAGCTATTTTAGGACGTAGTATCTTAGGTTGTTGCATCCTTCAGAGCAAGGAAGAAGACAATGGAGATTACCGGACATTACCCCGGTGCTTTAGGCAGGATCACCGAACTCCACGCCACCTATTACCACGATAACTGGAACCTCGACGTAACATTCGAAGCACAGGTCGGGAGAGAACTTTCGGAATTTATCGATAACTTTCATCCTGAAAGAGATGGATTATGGATCGCAAAACTATCGGGCACCGTTGCCGGTTCTGTCGCCATCGGAGGTTCCGAGACCAAGAGAGATGCCCGCATCAGGTGGTTTATCGTCGCACCCGCCCATCAGGGTAAGGGCATAGGAAGGAAACTGCTTCGAAAGGCAATCTCCTTCTGCAGAGAAAGAAAGTATGGAGAGATTTATCTCTGGACCTTTCAGGGTCTCGACAGGGCACGCTCACTCTACGAAAATGAAGGGTTCATTCTCTCGAAAGAGACGAAGGCTCACCAATGGGGAATAGATCTGACGGAACAGCTCTTCAGATTGAGGCTGGGGGAATAAGGCTCCCATGGATACTCTTCGATGGATCGCAGACGAGACACTTCTCTATGACCTTCTCGGAGGACTTTCCACAACCCTCCTTCTGATCATCATAGCTATCTCCATAATCCTTCTATGGAGGGGCGCCGACTGGATGATTGAGGGGGTTGTCGTTTTTGCCGAACGGACCGGTCTCCCCAAAATAGTCATCGGCGCGACTATCGTCTCTCTGGGAACTACCACCCCTGAGGCATTTGTCTCGGTCATGGCCGCCTGGATGGGCAATCCCGGTCTCGCATTGGGAAACGGCGTGGGCTCAATCATTGCGGATACGGCGCTGATCCTGGGAATCACCTGCATCCTTGCACGGGTACCCGTTGATCGCTATATCCTCAACCGCACCGGCATGGTTCAGGTGGGGGTGGCCACTCTGCTTGTCGCAATCTCTCTCATTGCCTGGGCGACGATGCCCGAAGGACCCGTCCTTGACCGCTGGGTGGGCTGGCTCTTCCTCTTTCTCCTCGCGGCCTACCTCTACCTCACCTTCTTCTGGAGCAAGAAGAAAAGTGCCCTGGAGTCGTCCCCCGAGATTCAGGGGCAGGGAGAACCGGCATCGGCAATACGATCATTTTTTATGATTATAGGTGGGGTTGTTCTTGTCGTGTCGGGGGCGAGGATTCTCGTCCCGAGTTCGGTGGAAATCGCCGGAAGGATAGGGGTCCCTGAAGACATCATCGCCGCAACCCTGGTTGCCCTGGGCACATCCCTTCCCGAGCTGGTAACCGCTATCGCCGCCGTGAGAAAGGGACATCCCGAGATCACTGTGGGCAATATCGTGGGTGCCGACGTCCTGAACTGCCTCTTTGTCATCGGGGCCTCGGCGGTGACACGCCCCCTCGCACTGACGTCAAACTTTTTTGCCTTTCACTTTCCCGCCATGCTTATCGTCCTCTTCTCATTCAGGGCCTTTATCGTCATCAACAGGGACGGATGGTTCAAACGGTGGCAGGGGGTCTGGCTTCTGGTGATCTATGTGGGCTATCTCATCCTTCAATATGTGATGAATATCGGCGCGGCCGGACAATAGAACCTGTAAAACGAAGAGCTCCGTCCACCTCTTTACCCTTTTATTTTTCCAGTTTTTCTATTATAAGAACGCCACAGTCGTTGACAATCACGTATGGAGGGACACGAATGGACTTCTTTCTCATGAAGACGATTACCATACCGCTTTCTCAGGTGGCACTGCTTCTGATCGCTGCGACCGTAATTCTTCTCTTTGGAAGGGCAAAACTGGCGCTTCTGGTCTGTTATCTCTTCACTCTCTACTGGGGGTACTTTGCAAACGCCGATCTGCTGATCATTAACGGATCATCACCCGCCAACTATACGAACCTGCTCATCTACTTCGGATTCGGCTTTCTCATAGCCCTCCTGGCATGCGCGGGGTTTTTCCTGACACCCGACTGAGTAAAGCAGAGCCCCGTCACTGCTCTATCAGCGGCGAGAGAGAATATTCTCGAGTTTTTTCAATGCCTCGCTTAAATTTTCGGGTTTTGACCCCCCGGCCTGGGCCATATCGGGGCGACCGCCGCCGCTTCCCCCCACGATCGGGGCTATTTCCTTTACGATTGTGCCGGCGTGATATCTGTCGGTAAGGTCCTCCGTCACCATGCAGAGAAGCATGGCCTTTTTACCGACCTTACTGCCCAGAAGGATAATACCCGATGTAATCCTGTCCCTCACCTTGTCGCCGAAATCACGGAGCGTTTTTACATCGGGGACATCAACGGCGGTAGCAAGGACCTTTATTCCCTCTATTTCCTTCACCTGTCCCATGAGATCGGATGAATCTCGGGCGGCGAGCTTTCCCTTGAGCTTTTCAATCTCCCGTTCCATCTCTCTCTGGTGATTCAGGAGCTTTTCCATCCTCTCCGACAGTTCCAAAGGATTTGTATTGACGAGGAGGGCCGCCTTTTTCAGTTCATTTTCGATCTTTTCGGCGTACCGCAGGGCCTCTCCACCGGTAACGGCCTCTATTCTCCTCACTCCGGCTGCCACCGAGGATTCACTGACAACTTTAATAAATCCTATATCGCCGGTTCTTCCTACGTGGGTGCCGCCGCAGAGTTCCATGCTGAGATCACCCATCTTGACAACCCGTACCTGATCGCCGTATTTTTCGTCAAAGACGGCCGTCGCCCCCGTCTGCATCGCCTCTTCGCGGGGCAACACCGTCGTATTCACCGGTATATTCCTTCTGATATTTTCGTTTGCAATCGCCTCGATCCTCTCGAGTTCCTCCTCTTCAATCCTCGCAAAGTGGGTAAAGTCGAACCTGAGACGTTCCGCATTGACGAGTGAACCCGACTGTTTCACGTGATCGCCCAGGACCTCCTTCAGGGCCGCCTGGAGGATATGGGTGCCCGAATGATTCGCCTCGATTGCTCTCCGAATGGCTTCTTCCGTCTTGAGTGTCACCCGGTCACCGACCCTCAGGACACCCTTCGTGACCTTCCCGACATGGCTGAAGAGATCATCCAGGGGCTTTTCCGTATCCCATACATCAAAGGAAATTGCCTCTCCTTCGATCACCCCCACATCACCGATCTGTCCCCCCACCTCACCGTAGAAGGGGGTTTTCTTCACGAATAACTCACCCCGCTCACCCTCTGAGAGAGCATCCACCTCGTCGCCATCTTTCAGAAGAGCGATAACCTCGGATATTGCCTCGGTATTTCCCTCATAGCCGACAAATTCCGTGGTAATACCCTTCAGTGAGAGGGTGCGATAGATATCGGAGACCTCCTCTTCGCCGCTTCCCTTCCACGATTCCCGTGCCTTGACCCTCTGGGCCTCCATCGCCTTTTCGAACCCCTCCATATCAAGAGAAAGTTCCCGGGAACGGGCGACCTCATCGGTGAGATCGGTGGGAAAGCCATAGGTGTCATAGAGCTTAAAGACAACATCTCCGGGGATCACCCTTTCATCTCGTTCCTTCAGTAATGCCATCTCATCGTTCAATATCTTGAGACCCGCGTCGAGGGTATCCATGAAGCGCTGTTCCTCGTTGATCACCACCTTTTTCACATAGGATTCCTTATCGAGGAGTTCGGGGTAGGCATCCTTCATATCGTCGATTACAACGGACACTATCTCGTGCAAAAAGGGCTTATCGAGACCGAGAAGTTTTCCGTGACGGGCCGCCCGTCTCAGGATCCTCCTCAGGACATAGCCCCTCCCCTCGTTACTCGGAAGGACGCCGTCGGCTATCAGAAAGGTCACGGCCCTCGAGTGATCGGCAATAACCTGTATCGAGACATCGTCCTCGTCGTTATCTTTAAATCTCTTGCCCGTCAGATCACCGATAAAGTCAATGATGCCCTTGAAGAGGTCGCACTCATAATTACTCTGTACGCCCTGGACCACCGCCGCCAGCCGCTCAAGCCCCATTCCCGTGTCGATGTTCTTTTTCGGCAGGGGCGTCAGGTTTCCCTCGGCATCACGCTCGTACTGCATGAAGACGAGATTCCAGAGTTCGAGATGCCGGTCGCATTCACAATTGATATCGCATTCGGGCCTGCCACAGCCGACTCCTTCACCCTGATCGTAGATAATCTCCGAGCAGGGACCGCAGGGACCAGTCTCTCCCATCATCCAGAAATTGTCCTTTTCACCTAACCGGAATATCTTTTCGGCTGGCACACCGATTTTCTGGTTCCATACCTCAAAGGCCTCGTCATCGTCCTTGTATATCGTAACCAGGAGCTTTTCCTTGGGAATCCCCATAACTTCCGTCAGGAATTCCCAACCGAATTCGGCGGCACCTTCTTTAAAATAGTCTCCGAAAGAGAAATTGCCGAGCATTTCAAAAAAGGTGTGGTGACGGGCGGTCACACCGACATTTTCCAGATCGTTATGCTTGCCACCCGCTCTGACACACTTCTGCGATGTGGTTGCTCTTGTATATCCTCGCTCTTCCTGGCCCAGGAAAAAATTCTTGAACTGAACCATACCGGCGTTGGTAAAAAGAAGCGAAGGATCCTCCTTCGGAACAAGAGCCGAACTTGACACAGCAGTGTGTGCACGCTCCTCAAAATATCGTAGAAATTTTTCCCTGATCTCACTACCCGTTATCAATGTAACCCTCCTCGACCTTTCCTAATACGTCAAATATGAGGGGCGGCGGGAACCCCCTTCCCAGAAGGTTCTGCGCCAGCCGCCGTTTTTCCTTAAAATCTATTGTTTCGACCGATCGCTTCTTCGCCCTCTTTTCAATCAGCCGTTCTATAGCCTCCCTCTGCCCGATCTCCTCCCGGGCAAGGAGAAGTGCGCCGTCTATCGTTTGCCCATCGATTCCCTTCTCGCGGAGGCTTATCGCTATCTTCCTGTCACCCCAGAGCCTGTAGAGGGCGAGGTGCCGTGCCCAGTCCTGCGCAAAAACTTCATCGTCCAGATATTTGAGTTCGCTGAATCTGTCAATAACTTTTCTTATGACCCTCTCATCGAAACCCTTTTCGCCGAGCTTCGATCGTAGCTCCTCTTTACTCCTTCCCCGGTAGGAAAGAAACCTGAGGGCTTTCGTCACTGCCTTCTCATAGAGGGGATCGTCTTCCATCATGAGCACTTTCGTCGCCGGTTCAATGGTCGCCTGCACGCTCTGAGGTCAGGGGGTATATCGTAATGACAGACCGATACAGCTATGGTATACCTCCTGACAGCCCGAAGGGAGGCGATACTATTGTCCCTCTTCCTCTTCGTCTTTTTTCAGGTTGAACTTCTCCCGAACCTCATTTTCCACCTGATCCAGGATCTCGGCATTTTCTACCAGGAATTTCTTCGTGTTCTCACGACCTTGGCCGATCCGTTCACCCTTATAGGAATACCAGGCACCGCTTTTCTCGACAATATCATGATCGGCTGCAAGATCGAGGATATCACCCTCCTTCGATATACCTTCACCGAAGATGATGTCAAATTCCGCACCCCTGAAGGGGGGGGCAACCTTATTTTTCACTATCTTAACCCTTGTCCTGTTTCCGATGACATCCTGTCCCTGTTTTATTGCGGCTATCCTCCGTATATCGAGACGCATGGTGGAATAAAACTTGAGGGCGTTTCCTCCCGTTGTGGTTTCAGGGTTACCGAAGAAGGTTCCTATCTTCATCCTGAGCTGATTGATGAAAACCACCGTCGTCTTTGATCTTCCGATACTCCCCGTCAGTTTTCGGAGCGCCTGGGACATGAGGCGTGCCTGGAGCCCCATCTGGGCATCTCCCATATCTCCTTCAAGCTCGGAGCGCGGAACCAGGGCTGCGACGGAATCTACCACCAGGATATCGAGGGCACCGCTTCTCACGAGAACCTCTGCGATTTCGAGTGCCTGTTCACCCGTATCGGGCTGCGATATGAGAAGATCATCGGTATTCACCCCGATCTTTCGTGCATAACCCACGTCCAGTGCATGTTCGGCATCGACAAAGGCGGCGAGTCCGCCCCTTTTCTGCGCCTCTGCCACTACATGAAGGGCCAGTGTCGTCTTTCCTCCCGATTCGGGACCGAATATTTCCACAATCCTTCCCCGGGGTATACCACCCACACCGAGAGCGATATCGAGGCTGATTGAGCCCGTGGGGATGGCGGGTACATCGGAGATGACTTCATCATCTCCCAGTCTCATGATAGACCCCTTCCCGAACTGTTTCTCGATCTGGCCTATTGCCAGATCCACCGCCCTTTCCCTGTCTGTTTCTGATCCCATAACACTATCCCCCTTCATATAAGGTATTCTAAAAAGTTATTTTTTATCCATTAAATGAAAAATACGCAAGTTCCGTATAGACAGCTCCGCCGGAGGCAAGATCGCTTTTAAAGAGGGTCAGCCCCTCGGCGAAAAAAGGGCTCGGATTCTCATACCCGACCGACTCCATCACCTCCCGAAGCCCCATTATTCTTCCCCGCGGTGACCTCGCCCTTCCCAGGGTAAGATGCGGCGTGAAGGACCTTCGTTCCTTCTCAAAACCCAGGGTCTCGAAGTCCTCTTCCATCGATCCCTGAAGAGAGGCGAGTTTCTCAGTCTCTCCGTCAACCCCCAGCCATAAAACGCGGGCCCTTTTGACGGTGGGGAATGCACCCAGGCTCCCCATCGTGAAGGAGAGTCTCTCACAGTCCTCTGTCTTTTTCTCAACGATATCGGCAATCGAACCGACCGTTAGTTTATCTATATCACCGAAGAACTTCAATGTCAGGTGTATTCCTTCGGGACGGGTCCACCGCACCCCTTCGAGGACATCTTTCAACCTCGACTGAAGAGCAGCTATCTCTCCCCTCACCTCACCGGGGAGATCAATGGCCAGAAAGGCCCGTATTGTTTTTTCATCAGCCATCAATATCGATCCCGACAAGCAGCCTTCGCAGGAATTCCAGGGCGACCTGGGCGGTCATCTCTTTGTTCCTTCTCCGGTCCCAGCGGAAATGGAGCTCCCGGCAAAAAGAATCCTCTTCGTCTGCAAGGGCAATAAAGACCGTACCTACTGGTTTTTCCTCCGTTCCGCCCGTGGGTCCGGCAATCCCCGTGACGGCAAGTCCGATGTGCGCTTTCGCGAGATCACGAACCCCCTTCGCCATGAGAAGAGCGGTTGTCTCGCTGACGGCCCCCTCCTTTTCGATCACCTCGGGAGGAACGCCGAGAAGTTCAATCTTTGCCCTGTTGCTATAGACAATCACGCCCCGTTCGAGAAAGGTGGAGCTGCCCGGCACATTGGTAATCCGGTCGGTGATGAGGCCACCCGTACAGGACTCGGCCACGGCAAGGGTCATATTTCGCTCCGAGAGGAACGAAGCCACAATTCTTTCCAGCGTATCGCCGTCATAACCGAAGACATGCCTGCCCAGTCTCTCGACAATATCCCTCTCGATCCCTGCGAGCCTGCCATCAATTTCATCGTCATTTTCTCCCCGTACCGTGACAACGATATGATTTTCGGGAAAGCGGGGATAGAAACCGATCACATCTCTGGGACCAATATCGAGATCGGAGAGCCTCTTTGCCACCTCCGACTCGGTGAGACCGAAGGACTTTATCGTCCGCCTCTTTCTTTTCTCCCCGGGCTCATCGAACTTTTTCCTGAAAAGGGGCACCACACCGTCGGGGAGCATCCGGTACACCTCCCGGGGGACACCGGGGATCACGGTGATTATGACGTTCTCTCGTTCGAGGGCAAAGCCACAAGCCGTACCCACGGGATTGTCGATTACCATCGCTCCCTCGGGAAATCGTGCCTGTTTTGCGTTCGTCTCGGCCCAGGAAAGATTGAAGAGCCTGAACCATTCTTTCATCCGATCGAGAATCGTCTCGTCGGTATAAAGCGGAAGCCCGAAGGCCTTCGCAATCGCCTCCGTCGTCATATCATCCGAGGTGGGACCCAGCCCGCCCGTGACAATAACGGCATCGGAGATTCCCATAAGGTGAGCGAGGCTCTTTTCAATAAGCCCCTCATCGTCGCCGGCAATCAGGATCCCCGATATCTCCCATCCCTCAGCAGCAATCTCCCGTGCAATGAAAGAGGAATTCGTATCCTGTGTCATACCACTGACGAGTTCATCTCCTATGGCGAGTACAGCAATTTTCATCATTCACATCCTATAGTCCCGTAGCGGCAATCAATATCTGGAGGACAATACCTCCGTAGATTCCCGCAATTATATCGTCACCCACAACCCCGTATCCGCCGGGCAGCCTTGTCTCGCTGAGACGGATCGGGAAGGGCTTCACAATATCGAAGATCCTGAAAAGGAGAAATCCGGCAACTATATGCACCACCGTGGGGGTAACGAGAAACATGGTAAACTGAAACCCGACGATCTCGTCGATCACCACCCTCGAGGGATCCTTTTCCCCCAAAATCCTCTCCGCCTCCTGAGCAACGAATATGGCGAGAAAGGAAAGGGCGATGAGGGAAAGAAGGTGCAGGGGCCAGGGAAATGATACAAAGACACAATAGAATGGTATCCCCACCATCGTACCGGCAGTTCCCGGCGCCAGGGGGGCACAACCGCTTCCGAAACCTGTGGCCAGAATCCTTATGAATTTGTCAGACATACCAAACCCCTTTCAAGAAAAATCAAAAAAGCCGGCTTCACCGAAAACAGCGTCTTCCGCCGACTCCTCACTCCATCCACATTTCTCCGGTCTATATAGTACAAGCAGCCCACAATGTAAAGGCTCTTCAATGACATAGGGTAACGAACCTAAAGGTTTTTTCACGAATCCGTTCCTTCCGCAAAAGTCCGGCCTCCCCCACATATCCTGGCCTTCTCAACAAAATAACCCTTGACAATAGAACGTTTGTTCTATTAGATACCACAGTATGAAAGAAAAGAGAACTGTAAAAAGCGTAGAGATAAAAATTATGGCGTTTCTCAGGGAGGCCCGGCGAATGCCTACCTACTCCGAGATGGTGACCCTTCTCGATGTGAGGTCGAAGAGCGTGGTCAACTTCTGGGTAGAGAAACTGGTGGCAGCGGGAGTACTGAAGAAAGATGCCAAGGGGTTTTTACACCCGGCCCGTCGGACCCTTTCCCTCCCGCTGGTGGGAGAGGTGCGTGCCGGTTTTCCCTCGCCCGCCGAGGAGGAACTCCGGGACACCATCTCCCTCGATGAGTATCTCATTGCACGGCCCGAGTCCTCCTTCCTCCTGGAAGTGAGCGGTGATTCGATGATCGGTGAGGGCATAAAGCCGGGAGATCTCGTCATCGTGGAGAAGGGGAGAGAACCCCGGAACGGGGACGTGATTATCGCCCAAGTGGACGGCGAGTGGACGATGAAATATTTCAGGAAAAAGCGGGGCGGAGTCGTCCTCGAATCGGCCAATCCCAACTACCCCCCCATACGGCCCCAGAGGGAACTCACCGTGGGGGGAGTTATTACTGCCGTTGTCCGTAAATACCATACGTAAAGGGAACAGGATATCTTCCCTCCCCTTTTTCACCCTTTGTCTTGAGAGCCCATGAACGATTATATCTTTAGCCTCCGGTCATGGCCCCGTGCCATACTTCATATCGACGGTGACGCCTTTTTCACCTCCTGCGAGGAGGCGATCCATCCCGAACTCAAGGGGAAACCCCTCATCACGGGGGGCGAGCGGGGAATTGTGGCCTGCGCCAGCTATGCCGCCAAGAGGAGGGGCGTCAAACGGGGTGTTCCCCTTCATGAGGCACGAAGGATCTGTCCCGGCCTCATCACACTCCCCTCGGACTACGAAACTTACAGCCTCTTCTCGAAGAGGATGTTCGATATCCTCCGGCACTTTACCCCCCAGGTAGAGGAATACTCCATCGACGAAGCCTTCGGCGATATCACGGGAATGCGACGCGCCCTCCATTCCTCCTACGAAGGGATCGCCCGGACCGTCAAGCGCGAGGTGGAACGGGAGTTGGGAATCGGCGTCACGGTGGGACTCAGCATCACCAAGGTCCTGGCAAAGATTGCCTCCAAGTACCAAAAGCCCGACGGTTTCACGACCATCCCGGGAGGGGAAATCGCCTCTTATCTCCGGCACATCCCCGTGAAAGATGTCTGGGGAATCGGTCACGCTACGACACACTACCTCGCAAAGATGGGTATCGACGGGGCTCTCGATTTTGCCAGGCTCTCGGAAGCTACGGCAAAAAAGCGCTTCACGAAGCCGACGCGGGAGATATGGCAGGAGTTGCGGGGGGAATCCGTCTACCCCGTCTCATCGGAAGAAAAGGCCACCTATGCATCGATAAGCAAGGTCAAGACCTTTTCACCCCCCACAAAGGACAGGAACTACCTCTTCGCCCAGCTCTCGAGAAACCTCGAATCGGCCTGCATCAAGGCGCGGCGCTACAACCTCGCCCCCACCAAGATCGCCGTCCTCCTGAAAGAACAGACCTTCCACACGGAAGGAGCCGAGGCAAAACTGACCCGCCCCTCGGCACGGCCTCTCGAACTGGTCGATCTCTTCCGGGCCCTCTTTGATTCCCTCTACCGGGGATCCAGATCGTACCGGGCAACGGGCGTCGTTCTTCTCGACCTCATCGAGGACAACAATATCCAGTACCCCCTTTTCGAAAGCTCCCTCAGGATAGAAAGGATAGAACGGCTCTATGGAGCAACGGACCTCCTCGCCAAGAGATACGGGAAGCACACACTCCATTTGGGGGGATCACACATGATAGAGCAGCTTGGAAAGGGGAAACGGGGAACACCCACGGAACGGGAGAGGACCCGCTTCAAGGGAAAATCGAAGCGAAAACACCTGGGGCTCCCGATCATCCATGTGAAGGTCTAGGAAAGCGCCCCTTCCATGGGGCACACCCGACGACGACAGAAGTTACATTTTCGCCTCTGCAGGTATCGGAGCGTACCCTTTCCCGGCCTTCGTATAGTTGTACCCGTAGGAACAGTCTCTGCAAACCGGTGATTTTTTATTTGCCCCCTGGGAAAGAAGATAGCGGTGATGATTGATCGCCCTTCCCCTCCAGATCTCGGAGAGAGACTGTGTGGAGAGATCGCCGATAATCTCCCGTGGCCCCCAGTCGTTACAGCATACTATGACCTCGCCATTCCACAGGATGTTGAGGGAATAAAAGGGAAGCGGACAGAACGGAGCTACCTGATTGCGGACCATGTAAAATAACCGTTCTTTGAGATTCCTCTTTCCTCTCTTTAGGCTCTCAAAGACGGGGAGCGTCCCCGCCCTGTTGACCACATGGTGAAACAGGAGATCGGCTCCCAAAGACTTCCAGTACCGCGCAAAGGCCCTTTCCTCTCCAATATTGTCATGCTGTTTCAAAAACCGCACCTCGACGCGAGGTCGGGGAGTGCGCCGGAGCAGGGACCGGACATTTTCCGCTACCCTTGAATAGCTGCGACTCCGGTGAATTGTTTCGTAGGTGTGCTCATGAAAGGCGTCGATACTCACGGAGACAAGATCAATACCTGCTCTTATCAACCCGTCCGCTTTTTCTGGAGTGAGCAGCCTACCGTTGGTAACCAGATAGATCGAGACAGCATTTCCAAGGGTGGTCCTCGCTTTTTCTATCCTTTTGTGAATATCCTTGTCGACAAGCGGTTCGTCTTGAAGCATCGGCGTGAAATAACGGACTGTACCCGCCTTCTTCAGTTCATTCAGAATGTGGGCATAGAGTACGTCGTCCATATAGTTCGGGCGACCGGGCTTGTCCAGAGATGAATAGGGACACATCAGACAGAGCCGTTGCAGCGGTCCACCGTTTGAACCCTTACGCGAATAGGCCCTGGTAAAGTGGTTTGGCGGCGCCTCGGATCGTATGCACGAATCGCCCTTCTCACCAGGATGGCGTAGCGCAGTTTTTCTGCCCCTCTACTCAGATTCGCCGTCTTGTGCTTGATGATATCTTCCCCGAAACTCCCTCTTGATAAGGTAATAGTTTTCCTGGAGCATACTCCTGTTTAATCCAACAAGATCGGCTATGATTCCCAGAACAAGAAGCTGGAATGACATGAGGAGCAGGACTGCGGCGAGGATGAGAGACTGGACATACCCGCTTTGATCCAGGATAAAGGAATAATAGAGAAAGCGAAGGCAGATGGCCAATCCCGGTATGCCGAATATAAGAGAGAGGAAGAGGAAGGTTTGCCTCGGGCTGTACCGTATGTAGGAACGTAGAATTATAAAGGCCGATCGCCGGATATACTGCGACATGGAGGTCATGAGACGCGATTTCCTCGTCGTCGGGTTGACACCGATGGGAACCTGCTCGATCTTCATATTGAGACGTCCCCCCTGAATAATGGTCTCGAGAGTATGGCTATAGGGGGTGGTAATATGAAGGTGCATCGCGGCATCGGCTGAAAAGGCCCTGAAGCCGCTCGTCGTATCGGCCACCTCTTCACCCGAAAACCGGCGGGCGACGTAACTGCCGATTCGCTGAAGCTTCTTTTTCAGCCAGGAAAAGTCCTCTATCTCTTCAATGGGCCGTATACCAATAACAATGTCGGCTGTCCCCTCCAGTATGGGCCTCACGATCGACTCGACACAGGAGCCTTTGTACTGATTATCACCGTCCGTGTTGACGATGATATCGGCCCCGAGTTCGATACACTTCTGAAGTCCCTGCTGGAATGCTGCACCGCAACCGCGATTCGACTTCAGGCTGGTAATGTGATGGACGCCGAGATCACGCGCAACCTCGACCGTTCGATCCGTACTTCCGTCATCAATGACGAGATATTCAATCCTGTCGATACCGGGAAGTTCTTGAGGAAGATCTTCAATTACCTGGGGTAGTGTCGTTTCCTCGTTATAACAGGGAATCTGAATAATGAGTTTCATGCCGCAACGGTCTCATAAAGATCATATTTCGATTGTTATGGAAGCTCACCACGAGAGGAGGTCTTCTCCCGCACCATCAATAGCGAACATCTTCTCGCCTAGAATAATACACCATCCATCCTGTCGAAGCAATCCCAAAGATAACAGTGCCTTGACACAGTCCTTCATGAGGCGCTATACTTTGAGTAGTACCGATTGATGTCGATGGTTCTCATGCCGAACGATTTCACAGACAACTACCGGCTTCACAATCTCGAAAGAGAGGGCCATCTGATTTTAATCACACCAAATTATTGAAAGCGCTGACAAAAGCTGTTACACTTTCTCTGACTTACAAGGACTCAGACTCTGCGGAGAGGATCAATCATGGCACAGGCGGCGAAGTATCGTTCCGTTGAAACAGGATATATTGAAAGAATCCTGATGCTGGCAGAACGACATGCCACTCTGATCGTATCGATCATCCTCTTTCTCGCACTGGTAGTGAGGATTATTGCCCTTCTCGACCTGAAAAACAGCATATATTTTGATTATCTCCTCTACGATGAACGGGTCTATCACACCTGGGCATCCCAAATTGCCGGTGGAATCTATCACTCATCGTCGGTCTACAAATTTGCACCGCTTTTCGCCTATGTCATGGCTGCCATATATAAAATATTTTCACCGCAGGTCCTCTACATTCGCATCCTGAATATGGCATTTGGTGTAGCGACCTGCTATCTCGTCTATCTGACCGGCAAAGAGCTGGCCGGCCGCGTCATCGGAATCAGTGCCTGCCTCGTTGCCGCCTTGTACAAGCCTTTTATATTCTACAGTATCGTTCCCTTAAAAGCGGCCTTCTCTGTATTTCTGCTCGCCCTCATCATATATCTTTTTATGGCAGCCCTGCGTAAGCGGTCAGTGGTCAAGCTTTTTTTTATGGGGGTTGCCCTGGGGCTGATGCTGAACGTCAGGCCACAGTCACTCCTGATTATTCCTTTTTTACCCGTCGTAATCGGCTGGAACGATGTCAAGAGCGGCGAATCATTCAAGAACATGTCCTTGAATGCCGCCCTTTATATCCTCGGCATCACAATCGCCCTATCGCCCTTCGTCACCAGAAATTACATCGTAGCCGGAAAGGTGGCCTTAACCACCTCCCAATCGGGCTTTAATCTCTACCAGTCAAACAGAATCGGTTCAGGCCCCGTTCCCTTTGCCGTAACCTCTCCCTTCTATCAAGGCATTCAATATACTATCGAGGCGAGCAGGCGAGTCGGCAGAAAGCTTACCCCCGAGGAGGCTTCATCCTACTGGAAGCAGGAAACGGTGAAAGAAATTAAAAAAGCACCTGCCATTTTTTTTCAAAAAGTGTGCAAAAAAATCCTCTTTTTCTGCCAGCAGTTTCAGCTGACCGATCATTACAATATTCAATTCATGAGCCGGTTTGTTCCTTTTTTCAAGATCCCCTTTTTCAGTTTCTGGTTTATCTTTCCACTCGCTATGGCCGGAATGGCAACAGGTGTCTTCAGGAGCAGCAAGGTGCGTGCCCTGAGTTTGATTTTCTTTGTCTACGGTTCGTCCCTCATTATATTTTTTACGACGACCCGCTACAGGTTGCCGCTGCTCGCCATTCTCATACCCTTCGCGGTCATGGGAATAGAAGGGTTGCTATCGGCCATCGGTGAACGGCGACTCTCCACAATCTCTCTCTGGATAGTGACAGTGGTGTCGTTTCTGATCCTGGGTGCCCTTCCGACGGAGAGAACGGGAGATATGACGGCCTATTATAACGGCCACGCGATCGTTTCACACTCGAAGGGTGCCCTCAATGACGCCCTCTATTACTGGGAATCATCATCGGCGCTGAATGGACGCTATTCGAATTTTGCAAATCTCTCCCTAGCGGGGATCTATTATTTCAAATTAAGAGACGAAAAGAGGACGTCCTCTTACCTCGAGAAGATCGATGACCGTTCATACGCCGCCGCAAGCAAGCATCAACTGCGGGGCGATATCCTGCATAACCAGAAGCGAGACGACGAAGCGATCGCGGCATACAGAAAGGCGCTTTCTATCAATTCAGGTATGATAAATGCCAGAAAAAAACTGATCAGCATATTACGAGCGAGGGACAAAGAGCAGGCGAAGACGGAGTTGAGGAAATTGAGGTATATCAGATCCTTCTATACCGTCCTTTGAATGATAAGCCGTCGACTGTCTCTCCAGAGGAGACCCCGTCTACAAAGGGTCTTTACAGCGAGACCCTGAAAGGAACAAATGGGAAGGTGTGAAGCTTCCCGTCCACAGGGCGGAGCTTCAGGGCAGGAAATATCTTTTTATGGTGTGCCCCGTAGCCCGCCTACAGGGGGAGCGGGGGTGTTCCGGTCAAGATTACGCTACCCCTGCGGGAGGGTTCGACCCATGCCGATAGATTTTACCGTAAGAGACTTCTGCTATCCCATCAGCATCTGCCGACTCAGGCGGATCTTTGAGCGAACCCAGTGGCTCTCATCGAGTGAACGTGCGGCCTACCAGAATCGCCGCCTGGTCAATATCATCCAGCAGGCCTTCGATCACGTTCCCTACTACCGCCGTCTCTTCACCGAACTCGGTCTTTCCCCCCGTGATATCGAAACCGTCGACGACCTGAAAAAGCTTCCCCCCCTCTCGAAGAGTGCAGTAAGAGAAGGAAGTGCTGATTTGTTAGCCGACAATGCCTCCCGCTATCGTCCCCGAGCCTATACCACCAGCGGGACAACGGGATCGCCCCTTCGATTCTATTTAGACAAAAACGCCCGCATCCTGGAATTTGTCTACTACTGGAGACACTGGAGCTGGGCCGGTTACCGGCTGGGGGACCGCTTCGCCCAGCTGGGCACCCGATTTTTCCTCGAAAGAGAAGGGAAGAGGGAATCGGCAGCCCACTGGCAGCCCCAGGTACGACGGCTGATGTTAAACAGCGGCCGGCTCTCCCTCTCCCGGGGAAAAGAATTTGCCGAGGCGCTGCGAAGATATCGACCGCTATTCCTCAAGGGCATGGCCTCATCGATCAACTTTCTTGCACTCATTGTCAGGGAGGCCGGGATATCCGATCTCTCCTTTACGGCCATATTTTCCACCGGCGAAGTCCTGACACCGCAGTATCGCGCCATGGCCGAATCGGTCTTTCACTGCCCCGTTCTGGACTCCTATGGCAATATGGAGGGTACCGGCGCAATATCGCAATGTATGCACGGAGGATACCATATCAACTCCGACTACGGATTTCTGGAATTTGCCAATCTGAGCCCTTCGGCAACAGGCGACAGCATGATCGGTGATGCCATCGGCACCTCTCTCTATAACCTCGCAATGCCGCTTCTGAGATACGAGATGGGAGACGGCATCGAGATCTTTCCCGATCCCGTCTCCTGTCCCTGCGGGCGTACCTTCCCTCTCGTAAAGGCGATCCACGGGCGAAGTAATGATATCATTGTTACGGCCGACGGGAGATTCATCGTATCACTCTTCACCTTGCCGGAACTTGTCGATGGTATCGACTTCGTGCAGTTCATTCAGGAGACTCCACTGAAGTTGCATGTCCATGTGATTCCTGGAAAAATGTGGAACGATGAGCAGCGGGAAAAACTAGGATCCTGTATCAAAGAGCTGGTGGGATCGGAGATGACGGTATCGATACGCTCCGTTGATCATGATGATATTATCGTTGACGCCTCCGGCAAGATCCGACCGGTTATCTCGCATGTGGACTGGGGGACAATCATCTGACCGGCCGTAAAAGGAGGAAGAGCTATGAACATCACCATACGAAAGATGATAACCGGGGATATTTCGAAGGCCCTCGCCATACTCTCACAGTGGAATATGGCCCCCATCATGCCGTCCCGGGAAAATCCCGACCCGGAGCGGAGCTCACTAAATATAGACAACTCCTTTGTGGCCCTTGACGGGGACAGACTAATCGGGGTCTGCAGCTACATCGTCCATTCGGAGGAACTGGCTGAAACGGCAAGCCTCGCTGTCGATCCCGCGCACAAAGGCAGAGGCGTCGGCTCAATGCTGCAGCAGGCACGACTCGATGAGATGAGACAGAGGGGGATAAAAAAGGTCCGGACAGAAACCGACCGTTCCGAGAATGTTGAGTGGTACATAAAGAAATTTCATTACAGGAAAATTGGGAAAAACAGGAAAAAACATCCCTTCAGTCTTCCCACTATCGATTTCTGGACCGTTCTGGAGTTAGATCTGGAAGAGTACGGAGGGTAAGAAAACCACAGAGCACGAAGGCTCCTCACCTTATTGAATCGTTGCGGACTCATCATTTTTCATAACCCCGACAGAGTGTTTTTCCAATTATTGCATGTCGTCGGCGATTCCCAGCCGGGATAAATCGCAAACCTGGAGGGACTTCGTCGTTTTCCTCATTGACAGGAAAGGGCCAAGCCGTTATACTTCCTCAACAAAATGACACAAAAGCGAAACACCGGGTTTCCGGAAGCTCGTGAGATACCGTCTTCTCATCTTCATCCGTCTGGAAACACCGATGATCGATCCTTCCCGGTTCTCATCATCGGTAAAGGGAAAAGTGTTGAAGTCATTGCGAGGACATGCTCCGGAGATAAAGGCGTTTCCACATCGAGATAGTGCTGAGAAGAAATCGTTGACTACGTCGCAGGAGAGATGTGTGGAAGCGGTAAAACCTGAGTCGACAAGAGAGGAAATTGAGGCGGCAAAGAAGGTCGTCGCCGAACTTCTCTTTCTGAGAAAGACCCATTCCCTCTATCCCGAAGATCACTCCATCTGCGTCAATACCTTCGATCAGTTTCAGCGCCTGATCGGAAAATTTCTGCAGACATACGGAAACCTCAGATTCGAGTTGAAAAAGAACCGGCTTCTTTTTCATGGTGAACTCATTCATATTGAAGAGTTTGAAGAGGGAACGTTTTCCTACACCCTTTTTCGCGACGGCATCAGGTGGGTGGAGATCAGAGAAGGGATCAGCTCAGCCGAGATAAAGAAATTTCTAACAATCCTGAATACCTATGAAACACTACCGGAAGAACCTGAGGGTGATCTGGTAACCGCCTTCTGGGAAGCCGAGCTTCCCCATATCAACTACGATGTTGCCGACATGTCCTGGGAAGCCGAATCTGAAATGAATTTCACGCCCTCCCACAATTCGGAGGGGGGTAGCAGCGACTCGTCCTTTCTCGAAGAGGAGGGTCTGGGTATCATACCCGACATGACAATCAGCAGGGAACTGCTGGAGATATCCTCAGAGGAAGAGAAAGAACTCCAGGAACTGGTCCGCATCGAGGAAAAGAGAGACCCTACAGCAGACTATCTGAATGTCCTCTTTGACAGCCTCCTTGAAGACAGAAACAAAGAGAATTTCGAGAGCGTCCTCGAGACCCTCGAGGAGGAGTTGAGAGAGTTTCTCGCTGTCAAGAACTTCGATCGTACCCTCGTTATTTTAGAGAGTCTCCAGTACATCCTCGAACAATCTCCCCTCGATGTGCCATGGACAACTGAAGCGCTCGAAGATTTTTTCCTTACCGTTTCGAGCCCCCAGTCGCTAATACCGCTACAATCCGCATGGGCGGATGCGACCTCCGATGAGATGAAAAAGATCAGGGATATTCTTCTCCTCCTCCGACCCGAGGCCATTTATACCCTCGCCCACATTCTGCTTCTGACCACTTCGCTCCGTATGCAGCAGACACTGATCGATGCGATGACGAATATGGCCTCGAAAGATATCCGACCGCTGGAATCACTTCTGAACGACACGTCGGAGGAAGAACTGCTGCAAAAAATCGTTCATATCCTTGGAAACCTGGAAGGGAAACGACCCGTCAAGTTGCTGAAGAAAATGGCCGGACACCATTCCGCGAAAGTTCGCCTAGAGGCATCAAAAGGCCTACTGAAAAGGGACCCCGAGAGCATAAAAAAACTTTTTCACCTTATCGACGAAGACAATGAATCCCTGCACAGCTTCATTCTCGATCACCTGGCTGCCCCAGGGAACAGCCTTGCCGAAGACCTCCTCCGCGACTACCTTGAAAAGGGACACTATCGGCGTACCGATGATAATCACATCCTTGCCTGCTTCAGGGCGCTGGGAAAGTGCGGTTCGTCCCCTTCCCTTCCCTTTCTGCGTCGTGTCCTCTTTCGCCAGGGGTGGATGCCGCGATTCTGGAAGGCCGCCCATCGCAGGGGCGCTGCCATCGCCCTCAGCGCAATGGAGACCGATGAAGCCCGGCATATTCTCGAAGAGGCCGGTCGCTCATTTTATCCGAGCGTGAGGGGTGAAGCGAAGCGGGCCATAGAGAAACAGGGGAGATGAAGGAGCCTTTGTTGCCATGTCGAAGAGAAAAAACGAATCGGAACATCTCGGTGGTCGTTTCATCAGGGCACTCCACCACCTGCTCAATACCGTACAGATCCATCAGGATAACAATCAACTGGTCAAAGAAAGCAGTGCCGCCTTTCATCGTATCGTCTCGCTGATATCCGGGGGCGAAGAGTTGAAGGTCCAGATATGGCGGGGCCGATTCTACATAGAGGGAGAGAAACTCCTCTACCGGAAGGAAACCTTTCCGATCATCAATGAGATGCTCGAATATTTCCCCCAACGGGGACTCGAGGGATTCCATTTTCTTTCTCCCTTCACCAACGTTACGCCGGATGACCTTACCATCTTCGCACACCTTCTGAACGATTCCCTCACAGAGGAAAATCCCCCCGAATGGCTTGAGAAGACGATAAAGGAAAAAGGTCTTTCATGGGTGAACACCTTGAAAGAACAGAAAAAGGAACCCCCCAGTCTTGTCCTCAAGAGGAAGGAGAGGGCGAAGCAGGCCTACATCGACGCCGTGGTCACCGTGAAAGAGGTGGCCGACAAGGTCTCCCATCAGGGCGCCGCAGGGGTCAGAAAGGCGAGGCGCCTGGCACAGACCATGGTGGATCTCGTCAGGGAAGATGACACCCTTCTGCTCGGACTCACGACTATACGGGACTACGATGATTACACCTATACCCACTCGGTCAATGTGTCCCTCCTCTGCCTCTGCCTCGGTAAGCGCCTGGGATTGTCGCACATCTTTCTCGAGCAACTCGCCATCAGTGGGCTCTTTCACGATCTGGGCAAGGTGGAGGTACCGAAGGAGATCCTCATGAAACCGGGCACTCTCAGCGGTGAGGAGTGGAAAGAGATGAGAAAACATCCGCTCACGGGTGTGAGACGAATCCTGTGGCTGCATGCATCGCGTACCCTCAAAATGAGGACGATTCTCGGCCCCTTCGAGCACCACCTCAATGCCGACCTCTCGGGATATCCCACAACGCACTTCGTACAAAATATCAGCCTCTTCGGACAGATACTTCACATCGCCGACACCTATGATGCCCTGACCTCACAGCGCGGCTACCGGCCGAGGACCTTCACCCCCGACGAGGCGCTGCGTATGATGTGGGTGGAGGCAGGAAAGAAGTTTGATGCGCTGCTCCTGAAGAGTTTCATCAACATGATGGGGATCTACCCGATCGGGACCATTCTGGAGCTCGACAGCGGCGAGATGGGACTGGTGGTGGACTACCCCAACGAATCGGAGCGGACGCGCCCCCTTATCATGCTCCTCGCCGATGACGGAAGGGGGAGTTACAGGAGAGGAGATACGGTGGACCTCGCCGCCGAGGAGCTGAAGGAAGGTGCAACCACGCGTGAGATTCTACGGGGGATCCATCCCTCGTCACTGGGGATCCAGCCCTCGCTCTTTTTCCTCGAAGAGGTCAACTAAAAAATGTACATTTTCTCTCTTTTCGCTATTGACACATCGATATCAAGAGGTTATTATTTTTATTAATCTTAACTCAGTTCTCAAAGAGATTTCATCGCTTCAGAGCTGCCTCGATCGACCCGCATGAGCTATCGCGCGCTGGTTGATTCTGCATCTCCGTTTCGACCTCCATCTTCCTAACTCCACATTCGCAAAGTTACTCAGTTGAAGAGAGTACCCCTGTAACTATTGGGGGGATAGTGTTTGTAGAGGATGTTTTTACCAATCGTTCTGGGAAATCTCGACCATAACGATAACCAACAGGTGTATTAGGGAAAGGAGGTAATGATTATGTATGGAAAAAGATTATGGTTGGTATTATTGCTGTTTGTCATATTCGTGTCGTATCTGTCGGGAACAGCGATGGGGACCGACGTTTCAGTTGTTTTTGAGACCGATGTCATATCGACGGGCCACGATGAAGAAACGCCCCGTGTTGCCGTCGATGCTGAGGGAAATGCCCATATCGTGTGGGCATCTCAAGAGAACCTCTATTATAAGATGGTGGATGAAGACGGAACCGTTTTGATAGAGGAGACCAACCTGAATCCCGGTGCGGATGAACCATATAATCACGTCAGAAGGCCGTCCATAACACTGGATGGATCAGGTGGTCTGCACATCATTTTTCATGGTTTCAACCTTTACTCCGATTTCGATGATCCTACGGAAGAACAGTACAATACCATGACCGATCTTGGTTATTCGGAGGTCATCTACACCAAAGTCAACCCCTCCCTCGATGACAGAAGCGGAGATGCAGCGGTTCTCTCCGACATCCTGGTCACACCCGAGACTATAATCAGCACCAATGATGACATAAAATCGAGGGCACCCAATATGGCTCTCGATCCCTCAGCGGACCGGCTACATGTGGTGTGGTATGAGGGAAATGGAAGAACTGACCTTGCAATTCACTATCTGGTCATGGATCTGAGCGGCAGTGTCGTTACGGCTGAGACTATGCTTACCGACAGCCTTTACGTTGACATTGACTGGGGTGAGCCTGAAATTGCCGTCGACCACAATGGGAATGCGCATGTCGTCTACTGTACTGACTCCTTCGACGATGCTCGCGAGATCTACTACACGATGGTTGACCGTTCAGGAACCGCATTGATCGATGACACCCGGATCACCGCCGACGACGATTATTCCTCCGTACGGGCAACACTCGCCGTGGACAGCCAGGACATGGTGCATGTGATCTGGCATGACAAACGACTTTATGATGCAATGGAGGGAGAGCACGAGATATTCTACTCGAAGCTCGATCCCAGCCTCGATGATCAGGACGGTTCCTCAGCCGATGCATCGGTGATCTCCGTCATAGCAGAGCAACTCATGACCCCCGATAACGACGAGAAAACAAACGCAAAGGCTCTCTTTATCGATGACTATGACCTGATCCATGTAGCCTACAACGGATATGGAGGTTCCAGCTACGACATCTATTATGGCATATTCACCTCTGCAGGCGATACCCTGAATGCTGTTGTCCCGGACGTACTGGTGGCGGAAGGCGACGAGGATTTTATTCCTACATATTGGCATACTAGCTCAAACCGTGATCCGGCCATTGCAATATCCGGCGATAGAGCCTACGTAGCCTTTCAAGCAAAAGAGTTTGTAGATCCTGATGAGAATCATGATATCTACTTGTCAATCCTGCAGCAGGATGCGACACCGGTTTACGACGCCAGCGGCAAATGGAAGATAAAGGTATCGAATGTCGAGACTGACTGTCTGGATATCGACATTGAAGATACAACCGTGAGGCTCACCCAGATCGGCAACGCCGTGACATTAACCGTCGATGATCAGGTATTCACCGGGACTGTCTACGGGTCAACGTACAGTCTCACTGCAGAGGAAACGGATGAAGGGGAAACGCTAACATTCAATATTATCTTTACCCTGGACACAAGTTCGTCCGGAACAGGAACAGTCGAGTGGACCATAACCGATGAATTTGATGAAGTCATATGTTCCGGAACGGCTGATATTGACATGGAAAGAGCGAGTAGCAAAGACGACGATGACGACTGGTGGGAATGCTTCATTACAACTGCCGCTGGCGGGAGTGGGATGAAAACCGGCATGGCTGGAATGTTCTTTCTGGTTCTGGTCTTATCAGTCGTGGCTGTGGTGCTGAAGGGGAAAAAGGTCTTTTAGCTCTATCTGTTAACATTTGGCAATAGAGAAAAAGGGGAGGCGGTTCCGTCTCCCCTTTTTTAAGCACTATGCCAATACCGCAAATGTGCAGGACCAACATCGATTACAAATGCCTACATCTCATTTCCTATGATTGGGAATCGGTATACCTATTTATCGATTACCGATTATAATATTCTCTCGCTTCTCCAATTAAAGCTTTATCGACTTCGAGGAAGTTACTGCCGTTTTTTCGGTACGGCTAACCTGCTGCCCGTAGACAGACACTCTCTGTTTCATCCATCCGATGCCGGATTTTTTGTCTTGAGTAAATTAGGGCCACTTCGGACTGGTCATTATCCACCATGAGTTTAATTTCCAAAGAGCAGTATACACTTTGGGTACACCCCCTCTACAAACACATTCAGCCTTGAATCTCAGAGGGCCCATTGGACTTACCCTCCTCCATTGCGCCAAAGGGGTTTTCAGCGCATAGTCTGTTTCAAGACTTCGCGGCCTAGGCCGATGCTTTTTTCCCTCGAAGAGGTCAACTAAACAATCTACCTTCCCTCTATTTTCGCTATTGACACATCGATATCAAGAGGTTATTATTTTTGATAATCTTAACTCAGTTCTCAAAGAGATTTCATCGCTTCATAGCTACATCGATCGACCCGCATGAGCTATCTCGCGCTGGTTGATTCTGTATCTCCGCTTCGACCTCCATCTTCCTAACTCCACATTCGGGAAGTTACTCCATTGAAGAAAGTACCCCTGTAATCACCAAGGGGGTAGTGTTTGTAGAGGATGTTTTTACCAATCGTTCTGGGGAATCTCTACCATAACGATAACCAACAGGTGTATTAGGGAAAGGAGGAAAGATTATGAAACATCGTTATTGGATTCTATTCTGCGTAATTCTCATCTCGCTGGGAACCTTCGGCTGCGGTGACGATATCACCAAGAAGTACTTTCAGGAGGTAGCTGAAGACCTGCCACCCTCGACGAACCGACGGGTCCCGATGGATCCTACGTCATATCACTGGCAGGCGGTGACTGCACCGGCGGCGGGATGATGCCGGTCTCTACCGGCTATCTGGGCATCGGCTACGGCGGCGGCGGCGAGTTGCGGATCGACACCTACGGGAACACGGGGCTCTACCTCAAGACGAGGGAACTCGACGACAGCTTTACCGTGCCCGCGCCGGTCTGGCCCGAGGACCTGGGGGACAATGCGGTCCTAATCTCGGATAACACGCTCGTTGAAGTATTCGAGGATGACATCCTGGAGACAGGAGACCTCTATCTGCTCGAGGGTTACGGTGGGTATCTCTACCAGTACGTGAGCGGGAAGCCATGGGACTACGCCAATATCGCGACGGGCCTCAAGGTGGCGGCGGGGGCAATTCTGACCCTGGAGCTTAACAGTTGCTGGGTTACCGTTGGCTACGGCGGCTATTATCAAGAGGTCTCCCTCGACTTCGAAGATGACGTCGTCATCGACGGCACGGTCAGAACCGACGTTCTCGACATCCCCGAAAACTCTGACGACCGTGACAAGGGGGCGTTGAGCATCCGGACCTGGGGACACATCACGACCGGTGCGGGATCACTCATCGACACCGCCGGCGATGATGCTGTCGACCTCGGCGACCAGGGTGGTTACGGCGGCGCCATCTCTCTCGACGCCGGCGCGGGGATCGTCCTCGCCGGCGAGATCGATGCCTCGGGCGGTGACGGCTACGGCGGCTTCGGCGGCCACGCCGCTCGCGGCTACTGTCGTTCTGATGGCGTCTCCATCTACTCGGAGCACAGCTCGATCATCAATAGGGGACCGATCTATGCCTCGGGCGGCGACGGTGTGTATGATTCGATACCCGACCAAGTTGCCTATGGCGGAAGCGGCGCACCGATCCGGATGGAGAGCGGCTTCGAGCTCTACAACAGGGGGAACCTCTACGCCGACGGCGGCAACGGTGACAATAGCCCGGGCGGTAATGCCGGAGGTATTGAACTCCATTCCTATGGAAGCGCCCTCTACAACTCCGGCGATTGCTACGCCCGGGGCGGTGACGGCGACGCAAGCTTTATGGGCTCCCGCGGCGGCGGCCTCGGCGGTGTCATCAGACTGAAAGGCGCCGATAAGGGGGCCGGCAACCTGGTGAACTCCGGTGATCTCACCGTCGACAGCGGCGACGCCCTCAATGAAGGAAGCGGCGGCGGCTTCGACCTAAAGACGATAGAGGATAATGGAGACGGGTCCTTCGAGATCATCATCAAGACCCTCGGCGGCGATCTCCTCTCCACCGGCGCGCTCTCGGCGAACGGCGGTGACGCTACCGGAGCGGGCCAGTACTACGGCGGCAGCGGCGGCAAGGTTACCGTTGAGGTGATCGACGGCGAGGACCTCTCCGGTATCCGTGATGATAACGATGTGGCCTCGGGTCTCTGTCAGGTTACGGGCGATATCTCCGCCAACGGCGGTGACGGTCCCGCCGGCGGCGGCTCCGGCGGCAAACTCGTTATCAGGGATGATTACGATGGGTCGGTGATTCCACCGCCCGTCAAGCCCAACGAGCTCCTCGGCTATGCCCTGGTCGATCTGACCGGAGGCGACAGTGCCGGCTTCGCGGCCGGTCATGGCGGCAGAGTGAAGGCCGAGACGGCAGATGCCGTATATGCGGATATCTATTACCCCACGGGTGCGCTGGCGAACCGCGTCGCCATCGATGCCTCCGGCGGCGACGGAACAATGCCGGCACTGGGAGGTAACGGCGGCTCTGTCGAGTTTGAGGCCGAAGGTGACGCCTATGTGGGCACCACCGTCGCCCTGAACTCCGGTGCGATCGATATCTCCGGCGGCGACGGCTACGGTGGCGGGTGGTTCGACAATGTAGACGTCAACCAATCCTACCGTGCCGGCTACGGCGGCGAATTCTTTCTCTACGGCCACGACTACGCCGAGAATACCGGCGCCATCAACGCCTCGGGCGGCCTGAACAGGGCCGATGCCGACGAGGAGGACTTCGGCTGGACATGGGTCAGCGCCGGTGACGGCGGCTTCATCGGGATCGCCTCCGCCTTCGATGCGCTCAACACCGGCGACGTTGTTGCCGTGGGCGGTGCGGCGACGGGCGAACCCTACGAGATGGTCATACCCCAGCAGCCCAACGGCGTAGCTCCCTTCGGCCACGTCTTCGGCGGGTACGGAGGCTGGATGGAGCTCAACGGCGTGGCGAGCACCACCAACAGCGGTGACGTCGACCTGAGCGGCGGGGCGTCAACCAACGATATCGGTGGAGAAGGGGGTGCCGCGTTAATCGGCACGGCGAACTCCATCGAGGGGGCATCGGTAAACAGCGGGACGATCACCGTCGTCGGCGGCCTCGGTGGCGACGAAAACGGACCCGATGGATTTATCTGGATCGACGGCTTCGAAATTACCCCCTCCGACGGAACCCTGCCCTGATCGCCTCAGGCGGTACTGAAAATAGGGGGCGCATCGCCCCCTATTTTTTTGTATAATGGCGACGTGACGGGTTCTGGAAAAGAGAGGAATGCCCTTCGTTCCTCTTTATCATTTTTTTGATGCGGGGCTGAGTGATGAGCGGATACAGGGACCTCACAACGAAACCGGTACCGGTGCTGATCCGGCGGATCGCCATCCCCGCCAGTGTGGGCTACTTCTTCAATACCATGTTCAACGTGGTGGATACCTTCTTCGGCGGCCTCATATCGACACAGGTCGTGGCCGCCCTCTCGCTCTCGTTCCCCGTCTTTTTCATCATCATCGCCATGGGCGTCGGTGTCTCGACGGGAACGACGGCCCTCATCGCCAACGCCCTCGGCGCCGGTGCTAGAAAAGAAGCCAGACTCATCGCCATCCAGGGGATCACCTTCGGCGTTCTGACGGCGATCGCCATCACCCTTCTGGGCTGCCTGGCATCACCGGTTCTCTTCACCCTCCTCGGCGCCTCCGATGCCTATCTGGCAGACAGCCTCATCTACATGGACACCATCTTCATCGGCACCGTCTTTTTCATGCTCTCCTATATGATGAACGCCATCCTCACCGCCCTGGGAGACACGAAATCCTTCAGGAATTTCCTGATCGCCGGCTTTTTCATGAATATCGTCCTCGACCCCTGGTTCATCTACGGGGGTCTCGGCCTCCCGGGACTCGGAATCACGGGGATAGCCCTCGCCACGGTACTCGTTCAAGTCATGGGGTGCCTCTACCTCGGCCGCAGGGTCTATAAAACCCGCCTGATTGTCGAGAAGGATGTGAAAGATATCTTCCCGAAACTTCGGCCCTTCAGGGATATCGCCCGCCAGGGCTTCCCCGCCAGCATCAGCATGATCAGCGTGGGACTCGGAATCTTCGTTATCACCTTCTTCGTGAGCAAATTCGGGAAGGAAGCCGTGGCGGCCTATGGGATCGCCACCCGTGTCGAACAGATCGTGCTTCTTCCCACCATCGGGCTGAATGTGGCGACACTCACGATCGTCGCCCAGAACAACGGCGCACGACTCTTCGACCGCATCACCGAAACGCTGAACCGTTCCCTCACTTACGGCGGCATTCTCATGGCCTTCGGCACAATCGCCGTCTTTGCCGGTGCCGCCCCTTTCATGGATATCTTCACCGACGACAGGGCCGTCATCGAAATCGGGAAGGTCTTTCTCAGGATCGATTCGCTCGTCTTTTTTGCCTACGTGATACTCTTCGTCAATGTGGCCGCACTCCAGGGGGTCAAGCGTCCAATGTACGCGATCTGGCTCGGTCTCGCACGCCAGGTGGTGGCACCGGTTATCGTCTTTTATCTCCTTGTCACTGTTGCCGGTTGCGGACTTCTCGGAATCTGGTGGGGAATCTTTTTCATCACCTGGACGGCGGCGCTCGTCACCCTCTTTTATTCCCGTTTTATTCTGAAAAAGGCGGAAGTGGAATCACGAATCGCCGCTGCAGAATCATCGGAAAGAATACCTGCAGAAAAAACACCTATTGAGTGAAACAGCTTGAACGGTCCTTCCCGGGAACAAAAGGTTGCACCCGATACGATGTATTTTCAGGGTATTGTATTAAAGATTGAACTGAAGGATCGTTGAAAGACAGCCCGTGCCCTCGGTTCGTCACTGATGGACCCGAGGCTGTTCCAGGCGTCGACACAGTCGGGATCCAACCGCAAGACCCGTTCGTAGGATTCGACGGCACGGTCATAATCGCCGAGTTGAACATAGATATTCCCCAGATTGAAGATCGCCTTGAGATAGCCTCCGTCGATCTCCAAAACGTGATGATACTCCTCGATGGCCTCGTCAAACATATCGTGCCGGTCATAGAGGACGGCGAGACAGAAGTGGGGGGCCGTCGCGCCGGGGTTCACGGTAATCGCGCTTTTAAATTGTGAGACGGCGCCGTGATAATCCCCCTCCAGTTCGAGGACATGGGCAATATTGATCATCGCCTCAATATTTCCGGAATCCAGCGCCAGGGCATGCCGATACATCATCTTGGCGCTCCCCGTTCGCTCAACCGTCTCATAGGCATAGCCCAGATTATTATAGGCTTCGGGATTGGTGGGTTCCAGTTTCACGACTTTTTCGAAGCATCGAAGCGCCTCATCATACCTTCCTCTTCGGAGGAAGATGAAGCCCAAGTTTACGTAGGCATCGGCATATTCTTCGTCACAGGCAAGGCTTTCTCGATAGGCCTCGACGGCCTTGTCGGAATCCGGCTCGAGGCTGTCATAACGACAACCCTTCTCAAACCATTGAAACGCCTGATCTCTTTTCCCCATTTCCTCTTTCCACCGTCCAGGCAAATACCCATCGGCCCCTACATGATATTGACCTGTTTTTCACTGCCGAAGAGAGCAAGAAAGAACTCCCGGAGTTCTCCCCAGATATTCACGGGATCGGCAAGGTGAGATGCCACCAGCTTCGGATTCTGTTTCAACGCCTCCGCCGCCAGGACACCTGCCAGTTTGAGGCGGTACTCTCCGTTCGCCCTGCGCGCCCGTTCGATAACATCGACGGGAATAGTGATGGTAATAGTCGTGCCGCCGATAGTCACCTCCATGGGCTGATTCTCCGATGGAAGAGCTGTGACCGCAGGGACGTCCGATACCTTACTCACCGTCTTTTTGGGGGATTTCAATCGTGGTTTCGGTTTCCGCTCCTTTTCAACAAGAGCAACAGGGCCCTTCGCGAATCTTTTCGAGCCCTTCTGTTTTCCTGTTTTGCTATCTTTCTCACTGTGAGCGTCGCCCGCCCCATCATCAGCCTTTTTATAGGTGATGACGACACTATCGTCATGGATACGATCGGGAACCGCTGCTTCAACCGACCGTTTCCTCGGTTTTCTCTTTTGAACGGCGGGAGCCGTCACCTTTTCAAACCGGTGCCCGATTTCTTCCACCGCCTTTCCATCGATGACATCGAATCCGTTGGTCTCACCGGCCTTTAACGAGAGCTTGCAGATTTTATTGATAAGACGCGGAACGCCATGTTCGGAATATTTCCACAGGGGCTCAAAGGCATCATCGGTAAATATTTGTTTTGTTCCGCCGGCAAGTTTCAAACGGGTCTCGACATAGGTCTTCACCAGCATTTCAGACTGAATCTTATCGATAACACAATAGGTCCCGATCCGCTGAAAGAGGTTGGCCCTCCGGGGATGTTCCAACCTTCTCGCAAGCTCAACCTGCCCTGCCAATACCATGGAAAAGAGGTTTCTCTGATCATCCTGCATATTGGTGAGCAATCGCAGGCTTTCAAGATTCGTGGGCCTGATTGCGTTCGCCTCGTCGATAAAGATGAGCACCTTCTTGCCCTCGTCGATGGTCTCGAAGAGGATCTTGTTGAAAATCTCCAGAAGCTCCAGCTTTCTGCTCCTCTCACACTGCTCTCCCGTCAGCTGGCCGATAATCTCTTTCAGGAGCTGAATGAAGGTGATACCGGGATTGGTGATAAGGACTAGTTTGTATTTCTCCTGATCAAGGGAATCGATAATCATGCGAAGCGACAGCGTCTTTCCCAGGCCGACATCACCGACAATAACGGCGATACATTCATTTCCCTCTTCAATGGCAAAGAGACTCTCGGCAATGGCGTTTTCCATCGATGAATGGCAGTCGACGTACATCGATGGATCAGGAACATTGTCAAAGGGCGGCTTTTCAAGACCCCAATAGTGATAATACATGGCTCTCACCTCCTTGACCTACTGCACACTATCCATTGTGAAATATACTAGATTATTACTCAACATATCGTTTTGCTTCCTCATTCCGGGTCAGATATTCAAGGACGTCGTCGAGAGAAAAACGCCTCAGCCGTCCCAGCTTATAGCTCTTTAAGGTATTTGACTTGACAAGTTTCTTCAGGAAACTCCTGCTGACGCCGAGCATTCTACAGACATGCTCGGACTTCAGCATCCTGTGGTTGCGCAGTGTGTCAAAATGAAGATTCAACGTGATATGACCATCTTCATGATGTTTTGTCTCAAGGTTCATGGCGTAGGACACTCCTTCGGTTAAATACCCTTCTGTGTTGCCAGAGAGAATGGAGTCACATTGCTCAGAGGTCAAATGTAATGAGACCACATTCCCCGATTTTTCCGGGACGGGCGGGAACGAGCCATCCCCTGCCTTCCTTACACCGAATAGATTATTCGTCGAGTATGATAAAAGATCGTAGACATTCTCACGAAAACAGGATGCCATCTCCGCTTGAGTTTGAGGATCGGGGGCAGCTTCAAATCCCGGAACCCGTCTCTTTCGCCTTTTCACGATACAGAGCTTTTCCATAACACTCCCACTCTCGAAATATTTTTGAGACCTGCCATTTTTCTTAACCGATCATCTCAGACCTTTCTGAGAAAGCAGGAGCGCCCTTCACCGTGGGTTGACGGGGTCTTTCGCGGGGGGAGAGTAAATAAAAGAGTTTAAGGGGGGAAGTGTAACGAGGGAAATGCGAAAACTTCGGCAGCCTGGCGATCATCCCGAAGGAGACCCATAGCTTTGCGTCCTGCCCTCACGAGCAGTTTGCCGTTATCGGTTCTCAAAGAACATCATTGAGTTACCTGTAATGTCTTTGACTCCCATAGTAAGAGATCAGCGAGAAAACGCAATGACACCTTTCATATCAGGGATGTGAAATAGGTCTCACATCATATCGAGAAGGACATCCATGGTGATCCCGATTATTGAGATCACCTCCGGAATCGGAAGGATACAGTCACAGTGGGTACCTCTCCGTCATCACTCACTTTACGGTCAGATTCGGGATCATCGCCCCATTATGAAACAGGGCGAGAGGGAAATCCCGAGGCGTGACCCTCCCTTCCCACAGAACAAGGCTTCCCCCTAAGGAAATCGAAGATTCATGAACCGAAGGCGAATAATATATTCCTTTTTAATTGTGCCCCTGACCCCGCCTGCAAGGCGGGGCTTGAGGGAACGCTCCCGGGCAGAAAGATGAGATCAATATTACAGATCGGGATTATCCACGGTGAATCCGAGTTTTATCGTGACCTGCCAGTAGGCAACCTTCCCTTCCTGGATCTGACCGCGCGTGTCAACGACCTGAAACCATCGCAGGGCGTGAATGGTTTTCGAGGCCTGGGCGATGGCGTTCTCTACGGCCTCCTGCAATCCCTTCTTCGACGAGCCCGTTAGTTCGACCTGCTTGTAGACCTGTTCAGTCATGATATTCCTCCTTATAAGTCCTTACAAAGGTGGTGTATCAGCTCCGGTCAGCCGCTGTCACCGTTCAGGGCAACAGCGACGGGGTAACCGGCTGAAGATTATCGGCTGCAGACATTGAAAGAGCACCGGCAACCGGCCTTATAGGGAAAACTGAATGGGAGGTATGCTGTCTCAGGGGAGCACGATACAACGAGTGAGGAACACCGCAGGTAATTGATTGTAATGTGATGTTAGTATACACGGAGACAGGTGCAAAGGAAATACCTTTTCAGACGGGGATTCCGTCTTTTTCGCAAGCAAGTATTCGTTTTTCAATTATCGGGCATCTACGCCCCTCTTTTATCCTTCCCTTTCTTCGCTTCGCCCTTTTATGAGCAGAGTGAGGGCATTGTAGAGATTGTCCCGGTTCCGGCGGATCTCCTGCCGAGACGGTGCCGGTGCTGCAAGCCATCGCAAAAGGGTAATCTTTTGCGGCACCGTCCCCTCTTCGGTAATATTGCCGATGGTCATGCGCCGGAACCCCGCCTTGATGATAAGAGCACCCGTCAGCCTCGATCGTCTGACTTTTGCTATATCACGGGTATCAATCTTCAGCCGTTCCGCCGGCGAGGTGATGACAAGACCGTCGCCGGTAACTGCCAGGTAATAGCCCTCACAATTTCTGAGACACTTGAGGTAGACAAAACCACAAATGGCGGGTATGAAGAGTACCAGAAAAAGCCCCGCCGCCTGCAGGAAGAGTGACATATATACAACGATCCCCTCGATGATCTCTTTCAAGAGGCTCGGCGCCTGGATCGTTACCGACTGATAGCGTTCGACAAGCCCCTGGGCGATTCCGGTAAATCGTAAGAACCCCGCCACCACAACCGCCTGAACAACCAGAATCAAGGCGACCTTTGTACGGGCCCACCGCCGGTTTGAAATATGAAAATGCCGGCCTTCCGGTTTTTCGTTCCACCGAACCCCCTTGAGTGCCGACATGACATGGTAGCCGAAGGCATCGAATATGGTATAGGCAACGGGCACGATCACCAGCGTCAGAATCGTCGCGAAGGCGATACCAAAGATGATAACGACACCCAGCCCCTCCCAGAGCTCGTCGGTGATGGTGAGGGTAATGAGACCGCCGATGGTGGTGAGTGTCGTTGAAATAATTGGCCGGAGTCGGTGCTGACCTGATTCGACGATCGCCTCGAACATGTCCTTTCCCTTGCGGCGTGTCCGGTTTATCCGGTCGACGAGGACGATGGAATCATTCACGACAATACCCGAGAGTCCCACGAGTCCGATAAAGCTCATGATGGAAAAGTTGTTCCCCGTCAGCAAAAGACCCGCCATGGCACCCAGGATTGAAAGCGGCAGGGCCGCCATGATGGCGAAGGGTTGAAAGAAGGAATTGAACTGGGCCACAAGAATGGTAAGGATCAGGATAAAGGCCACCAGGTAGGCAAGCCGCAGGCTCGCGAAGGATTCCTCCGTCTCCATGATATCGCCGGCATAGGAAACATAGTATCCCTTCGGCATCGGATAGTCTTCCATCTTTTCCTGAAGTTCCTTCGTGATCTCAACGGCGGAACGGTCACGATTCTGTCCCTTGATACTCACCACGCGCCTTCGGTCGATATGTCGCAGTCGATTGATCCCGGCCCCCTCGGTGACGGTGGCAAAATTGCCGAGAGGAACCAGATTCCCGTTATTTGAGCGGATCTTCACCCTGTCGAGGAGTTCCACACTCCTTCTCGATTCCGGTGAAAACCTGACGGTAAGGTCATATTTCTTGGAGACGTCCTGCTCATCCCTGAAGTCTTTTACCTTGAGACCGGCAGTCGCCCCCCGCAGTGTCTGGGAAACCGAGGAGAGCGGCACTCCGAGTGTGGCCGCCCTGGCGCGGTCGATATGGACCTTGAGTTCCGGTGGGGCACTCTGAAAGTCGTCCTCGATTTCAATGGCTCCAGGGATACCTGCAAGGATCTCCTTTATCTGATCACTGATACAGTTCAGTGTCTCAATATCGTTACCGAAGAGCTTCACGCTGATGGGACTCCCCGTGGGAGGGCCCCATTCGATCGGTCTGAATTTGATATTCGCCCCGGGTATGGCATCGAGAAGCGGTCTGATTCTGCTCTGGATTTCCGTGTGCGAGGGCCGCCGGTATTCCTTGTTTTCCAGGAGTTCGATGGTGATCTCCGAGAAGTTGGACTCCGTCCCGCCGTAACTGAACTCGAAGGCACTCTGCCCCTTGAACCCCGTCGTCGAGACCACGCGGACCGCCTCGGGGACATTGTCTTTTATGATATCCTCGACCCTGAGGGAAATATCATTTGTGACACTCACATCGCTCCCTGGCGGTGTCTCGACGGTGATGTAGATATAGTCAAAGTCGGCGTCGGGAAACATCTCGACCTTGATCACCTTGAAGGCAAAGAGGGCACCGGCGGAAAGCATTCCGAGGGTGAGGATCGCCACGATGATGATCCGGTGGTTAAGGGCCCAGAGGACACCTCCTTTGTATATTTCCTTCAATCGCCTCAGGTCTTCCTGGGGGCTTACGATTCTTCCCGTCTTTACGGTCCTCCCCATGAAACGGGAGAGGATCAGGGGATTGGCGATAAGGGCCACAACAAGGGACGAAAAAAGGGCGATCGATACCGTCTTCGGCATGAATCCCATAAACTTCCCCGTCACCCCCGTCATGAGCAGCATCGGGAGAAAGGCGGACATCGTGGTGAGTGTGGCCGATACGACGGGAAGGGCCACCTCGGAGACGCCATCAACGATGGCGGTAATGCGGTCCTTACCGAGTTGGTAGTGATAATAGGCACTCTCCACGACGATAATCGCGTTGTCAACCAAAAGCCCGATACAGAGCACAAGGGAAAAACGAACCATATCATTATTGGTGAGTCCAAAGATAGTAAGGAGAATAAAGGTCATGAGGAGTGACAGCGGAATGGCAAAGGAGGTAATTATCGAGTTTCGGAGCCCCATAGCGAAGCAGAGCACGATAATGACAATGATAAGTCCCGTGACGGCCGAGTTGTTCATAACCTGGAAGCTCTGCTTGATATACTTGGACTGGTCGGCCGTGACAACGGCAGAGACGCCGTTTGGAAATCCGGTCTCAAGAGCCTTTATCTTTTCCTTCACCTTCTCAGATGTTGTGAGAATATTTGCCCCCGAACGCTTTGTGACGGCGATCGTCACCGAGGGTTTGCCCTTGACCCGTGAGTAGGATATCTCCTCATCGTGACCATCGACAATATCGGCCACATCCCCCAGAAACACCACCCTGTCATTCCTCTCGACGAGGGGTATGAGGGCGTAGTCGGAAACCCTCTTCACCTCGGTGAAGCTCCGCAGGGTAAATTTTCTGTCCGAGACGGTAATGGTTCCCCCGGGGATGCTTATATCGGAGGTCCTCACCGCCCCCAGTACGTCAAGTATGGTGAGTCCGAACTGATTGAGGCGATCGGGGTCGAGATAGATATTGATCTCGCGCGTCAGCCCTCCCGCCACCTCCGTATCGAGGACCTCGGGCATGAGTTTCAATTCATCGGCTGCATCCTCGGCAAGACGTTTGAGGCGCAGGGGATCCATATCTCCCACGATGGAGATAAGCATGATCGGAATTTCGGTAAAATTTATCTCTTCAACATCCGTCTCCTCCACATCATCGGGCAGTTCCTTGCGAGCCTCGGCCACCTTGTCCCGCACCTTCTGGAGCATCTGCTCCATATCGGCCTCGACATCAAATTCGGTTACGATAATAGAGACACTCTCGGCAGAGTAGGACCGCATCTCCTTCATGTCGGAAAGGTCGGAGAGGGCATCTTCGAGGGGATTGGTAACGAGGCTTTCCACTTCAAGCGGCGATGCACCCACATAGGGCGTAATAACGAGGGCCACGGGGACCACGATCTCCGGCGAACCCTCCTTCGGAAGATTCCAGTAGGCCGCCACCCCAGCAACAACGGGGAGAATGATCACCAGGAGTGTAAATATTCGTGCATACTGAATGATAAAACGAAAGAATTTCATCCTCTTCGACCTACTGGTTGGTTGACGAAACGGCTACAACAGCCCCCGCTTTGACGTAATTCTGTCCCTTGACAATAAGCCTGTCTCCGACATCGAGACCTTCCGTTACCTGAATGAGATTGCCGCTCCTCCGTCCCAGTTTGATAGCTCGTACTTCGGCCCGTCCGTCATCCCCGACGATAAATACCTCGGTTCCTCTATCCCGAAAAATGACGACGCTCTGTGGAATAAGTATGATATCGTGGAGGACAAAGGCGGTAATTGCCGCACGAACCGACATCCCCGCTTTCAGGACGGTCTCGGGGTTATCGATGAGGATTTCAACCCCGAAGGTATTCGTTGCAGTATCGGCCTCGATATCGATCTTGTCGATGGAACCTGTCAGGGGTTTTTCGGGGTACGCCTCGGCAACGACTTCAACGGGGTCCTTCCGGTCAATATAAACAAAGTCCTTTTCGGTCAGAAAGATCTTGGCCCTGACCCTTTTAAGATCCAAGATAGTCATCACAGGCATGCCGGCAGCAATCCACTGCCCCTTTTCAATGTGTCGTTCCGCCACCATCCCTGAAAAGGGCGCTCCTATGCCGGCCTTCGCCAGGCGTTTCCGGGCAATTGCAACCCCTACCTCGGCCTGTTCTCTCCGTGCCCCTGCAGCCTCGAATTCCGCTTCAACCTTGTCAAAACTATCCTGCGAAATGACCTTTTTCGGGAGGAGTGTCCGAAATCGTTCATAGGCCTTTCGTGCTGCAGAAAGATTGATCAGCGCCGCTGAGAGGTTGGTTTTGGCCTCCCGAAGGGCAAGTCTGTAGTCAGTGGGGTTGATCTGTACCAAAAGCTGGTCATTCGTAACCCTGTCACCTACATCAACCTCATAGCTCTCTATTTTTCCCGAGATTTCCGCACTGACAAGAACTTCACGATCGGGTCGGATCCGCCCCACCGTTTCCACGACAATGGGAAGATCCTCTGTCTGAACGGTCATGATCTCAATCGGCACCGACGGTGAAGGAGGCGGCACAGCGATCTTTTCCTTCTTTTCAGCTTCTGCCGCAATAAACGTCAGAAAAAGGACGATAACAGAAATAACAACAACGACCCTTTTTTTCCCCTTCATGGCAATCACCATCCCTCACCCCTTCTCGTTATATTCCCCGATACCTCTTTATATAATGAGGATAACATAGAGAAAACCGAGGACGAACTATGAAGAATACCATGAAGAGCAATAAAATAAAAAGCGTTTTATGCCCTTTTCTCTCCGGATAGACCGTCCATTGAGATCCCTCAATACAACCATCACCCCCCCTCGGGAATAGGCCATTGACAGAAAGAATAGGATTGTCTATACTTAATTATCGTTTTTGTCACTCACAATGATTTCAGCCGAAACAATACGTTTCTCCGGTGGCATCATATTTCTCGTGAAGATAGGGAATTGTTGAGTCGGAAGTGATCGTCTTTTTGCCCTTTTCCTTTCCATCCTCCAGCGCGACAGGACCATCGAATTTTGATCCCATTGAAGCTCTCAGCAACACGTTGCGGTGAATCTCCGATTGTCAGGGAAAATGTTTATTTTGTATTCGCTTGCTACCTCCGCCGCAGGCAGCGGGAAATGCGCTCGCTGTTCTATTCAATTATCGGCCGATTATTGAGAGAAGAAATGCAAAATACCGGCAGGGATCATAGGACACGAGGAAGGAGCCGAGACCTGGATATACCCTGCATTTTTTAACAGAACTCGTACTATACGATCAAGGATGGGCGGGTTCTTGACCGCCAGTTCGGGGACACCCCTTGTACCGGGAAAGCGACCGTCAACCCACCGGACTGCAGCTTGTAACGAGGGGGAATACCTTGACGGCAGGGCCTGGTATTCTCCTGCGAACTCTCGTTCTTCCCCGTTTTCTGACATATTCTTATTATTGAGAAAGGAGAGAATCATGAAGGTCTTGATCCTCTACTATTCGATGTATGGCCACATCCATACGATGGCCGAGACCGTTGCCGAGGGCGTTATGGAGGTCGAGGGCGCCGAGGTCATCATGAGGAGGGTTCCGGAGACCCTCTCAGAGGAAGTACTTAAAAACATGAATGCCTTGGCATCACAGGAAACCATGAGTTATATACCCCTTGCCTCTATCGATGATCTCGCTGCCGCCGATGCCGTTATTTTCGGTACACCGACCCGCTTCGGCAATATGTGTGGTCAGATGCGCCAGTTTCTCGACGCAACGGGGGCATTATGGGCCGGGGACGCCCTCGTCGGAAAGGTGGGGAGCGTCTTCACCAGCACGGGCACACAGCACGGAGGTCAGGAATCGACCATTCTCAGCTTCCATATCACACTTCTACACCACGGTATGATCGTTGTGGGGCTGCCCTATTCCTTCAAAGATCAGATGAAGACTGATGCGGTCTCGGGCTGTTCACCCTATGGTGCTTCAACCATTGCCGGTACGAAGGGAGAGCGAACACCGGGAGAATACGACCTCGAAGGAGCGCGGTTCCAGGGGAAATATGTTGCAGAAATTGCCCTTCGACTCTCTGGCTGATTAACCGCGAGCACACCCTAAACCCCGCCAACAAGTCGGGGTAAGGGATGCACCATAAAACGAATATATTCTTTACCGGAAAGCCCCGCTCTATGAGCAGCAGCTTCACGCTCCACACAACCTGCAGCCAGAAATGTGGCCGCTTTGCAGTTCATACCGTCTCCCTCCAGGCGTGCAAAAAGAGCGGTCTATTCTTCTTTTTTTCCACTGGCGGGTTTTTCCTGAGGGCAAAGGAACATAAAATAGCTATTTGACGCACGCACCTGCACCTGTTATAATTTTACTGCGCTTTTGGCTCTCGCTGAAACTGACAAGGTTCTCTCTATCGTATGTCAAATGTACAAAGGCGGTGACAATCGCTACTCACGATCTATACTCGACGATACATTTTAATGTAATTTTCAGGAGGTTTAACCATGAAGGTCATAAAATGGGTATTGATCGTCTGTTCTATCCTCATCGTTATCGTCATCGCGGCACTTATCATCGTGCCTCAATTTGTCGACATCCAGAAGTATAAACCCCAGATCGAACAGAAGGTTACCGAGGCAACGGGACGCCCCTTTTCCCTGGGCGGGGATCTCGACCTCTCCCTCTTTCCCTGGGCAGGTATCTCCTTTTCCGACCTGCACCTCGGAAATCCCGAGGGATTCGAAGAAAAGGATTTTGTGAGCATTGAGTCCTTCGAAATGAGGGTGAAACTTCTCCCGCTTCTGACTAAGGATATCCAGGTGAAGCGATTCATGATGGAGGGCGCCAGGATCATCCTTGAAACAGCGAAAGACGGCCGAACGAGCTGGGAAGATCTGGGACCTCCGCAAGCCGAGGCAAAAGAAACGGTAACCACGGAAAAGGATGCAGGCGAAAAAGCGGGAGTACTTCCTATCAAAGACTTTGTTCTGGGAGAATTTGCCGTCACCAAGGGATCGGTTCTCTGGCTCGATCACGCCAAAGGACAGCGACGTGAACTCACGGACCTCACGATTCATCTCGAGGATGTATCACTTGACCGGCCCATCACACTTCTCGTCTCCGCACTCGTGGATAAGAACCCGATATCCCTGGAGGGAACCATAGGGCCCGTGGGAAAGGATCCGGGAAAGGGAATCGTACCGCTTGATCTCAAGGCGACGGCACTTGAAGAGATCGATCTTGCCCTCTCGGGTATTATTACCAATCCCGCAGAAAAACCCCAGTTTGATCTCACCATTGCAGTTTCACCCTTTTATCCAAAACAGCTGATGGAGCGTCTCAACCTCCCCTTCCCTGTAAAGACAAAAGACCCGAGGGCGATAGAAAAGGTGTCTTGCAAGGCAGCTATTAAAGGCTCACCTGAGGCGGTATCGGTCTCCAAGGGTACCCTCGTCCTCGATGATTCGACACTCGACTTTTCTGCAGGAGTGAAAGAACTTGAGAAGCCGACGGTAACATTTGATCTCAACCTCGACGGCATCGATCTCGATCGCTATCTTCCCCCTCCGGAAAAAGAGGGCGAGAAAAAGGAGGCGGAAACAGAACCGGCGGGCCGGGAGAAGACAGACTACGGGCCGCTTCGGAAACTGGTCCTGGACGGTGCCATTACAATCGGAAAGCTAAAAATTAGTAACGCCAGTATTCAGAACCTCACCATAAAGTGCACGGGACGGGATGGTGTCTTCACACTGGAACCTGCAACCCTCGACCTCTACGGAGGCAATGCCGCCATAAAGGGTCTCCTCAATGTTAAGGGTGACACACCGAAAACCGAAATGGATATCACCACCGATGGCGTTCAGGTCAATCCGCTTCTCAGGGACGTTATAGATAAGGACGTTCTCGAAGGCACCGTCAAGGCCGATATAGCCCTTCAAATGTCCGGCGATGACGCCGAGAATATCAAAAAAACTCTAACCGGTAAGGGCGAGTTCCTCTTCAATGACGGTGCCATCAAGGGTATCGACCTGGCAGGGATGGTGCGAAACGCAAAAGCGGCCTTCGGTCTTGCCGAGGCAGGGGGAGAAAAGCCACGCACCGATTTCTCCGAGCTCCGGATACCCTTTACCGCCGCACAGGGGGTCATATCGACACCCAGAACGACCCTTATGTCGCCCCTTATCAGGCTCATGGCACAGGGCGATGCCAATCTCCCGAAGGAAACCCTGGACTTCAGAATCGAGCCCAAGTTCGTCACCACCCTGAAGGGACAGGGTGACAAAGCGGAGCGCTCGGGCATTACGGTCCCTGTCCTCGTCTCGGGGACCTTTTCGTCACCTCAATTCGCTCCGGATCTCAAGGGTCTTCTGCAACAGGGAATCGAGGGGAAGCTCCCCGCACCCTCCGATATCAAGGAAACGCTTCAGAAGGGTCTGGAGGGTGAGACGAAATCCCTAGAAGAAGGGGCAAAGGACCTTATGAAAGGACTTTTCAACAAACAGTAGTGATTGAAGGCACGCTTGATCTCCATGATCGAGCATTACCCTGAGCAGGAGGCCTTTCAATGCAAAACAACAGACGAATCCCTGTGGTCCTCTATATTGTCGCCCTGATCTTTGTTGTTACCTCTACCTCTGCATACGGTAAATTCGGCGACTTTCTCAAAGATACCGTAGGGGAGATGCTCAAAGGTGGGGAAACCACGACTGAAAGCGAGATGATTCAGGGACTCAAAGAGGCGCTTCAGATCGGCACAGAAAAGGCAATCGGGACTGTATCAAAGGTAAACGGATACTATGATAATCCCACAATCAAGATACCCCTTCCCGGACCGGTTGAGAAGGTTGAAAAGCTCCTGAGAGTTGCAGGTTACGGCACCGAGGTTGACGCCTTCGAAATGAGTATGAACCGGGCTGCAGAACGGGCAGCCCCGGCAGCGCAGACAATCTTCTGGGAGGCCATCGGTGAAATGACCATCACAGATGCACAGGCAATCCTCAAGGGGAACGAGAATGAAGCCACACTCTATTTCCAGGAAAAAACCTATGGAAAACTCGAGGCGATCTTCAAGCCGATGGTAAAAAGCTCCATGTCGGAAGTGGGTGCAACCCGTGCGTACCAGGGCCTGCATGAAAAGGTACAGACGATTCCCTTCGCAGGAGCCCTCAGTGTTGACCTCGATACCTATGTGACAGAACGGTCTCTGGACGGTCTCTTTCTGATGCTCGCCGAGGAGGAGGCAAAAATTCGTACCGATCCGGCCGCGCGTGTCACCGATCTTCTTAAAAAGGTTTTCAAATAGCCGATAGGAGGAGGACCATCCATGTCACTCATTACCATAACCACAGGTATCGGGTGTGAAGGATATTTGATAGCCCGAGCTGTCGCCGAGGAGCTTAATGTTTCACTCTACGACGATGAAAGACTTCAAAAAGAAGCCCTCGCATCAGGACTGTCAAGAAAAGATCTGAAGAGTCTCGACGAGAAGGCACCTGGCCTTTTCAGTCGCCTTCTGGACTTCAAACCCCAGGCCTATCAAGAACTGATGGAGGCCGTGGTCTATGAACTGGCTGGCCGAGGGGAGGGAATCATCCTCGGTCACGGAGCCCCCTTTCTTCTCAGGGATTTCGGGTGCGCCTTTCATATCAACATCCACGCCTCCCTCTCCTCGCGAGTGGCACATCTGATGAAAGAGATGGGCCTGGAGAAAGAGTCGGCGGAAAAAATGATTCAGAAGAGCGACAGCGATCGGATCGGCTTTATGAAATTTGCCTTTAACATGGACCTCCACGATCCGTCCCTCTATGATCTCACCATCAACAGAGACAAACTCGGTGTAGAGGGAGCAATTGATTTGATTATCGCTATCGCACAATCCGGAACTTTCAGTGCATGCAGTATCGATTCGATCGACGCCATGAAACGCCTCTCTCTTCTAAAAACCGTCGAGGCGGAAATCAGGAAGACGGCCATGCGACCTCGCGATTTTCACATAGAGGTTCCCGAACTGGGTACCGTTATCATCGTGGGTATGATTAACGCTCTTGAGTCGAGAGACCGCCTGGTCGACGCGGTAAAGGCCCTCCCCGGTGTCAAGGAGGTCAAAACGGATTTCGTCCCCGAGAAGCTGCACGACTTTTAGGAAAGAGCTTTTAAAAAGGAGGCTCCGCAAGACAACCCTTTCTCCAGAAAGAAAAGGGGTCACGATTGACCGATATGATACTTTATCCTATTATTCCAGTACGGAGGTGGTACAAGGATGGGTAAAGGCAACGACCATGAGGCGGTGTTCCCCTCGGTTCTCGAGACATGGATGAAGATGGCCGGCGAGTTCTGGAAATCGATGGCTCTTCCGGACACTGCCGCATCCGACACCTATGGGATGCCCGAGGACTCCCAGAAAAAGACCAACAATAGATTTCAGGAATCTCTCGAATCAAACCTGAAAATGTGGTCAACCGTTTCCGCGATCCTGAGTGAACCCATGGCAATGGATGCAATGACAAAGGGGGCCGCTACCATTCCCGAGATACTAACGAGAACCGTCAGTTCTGTCTCGGAGGGATATTTTCGCGTTCAGCAACAGATTGTGGAACGACTGGGACGGATAGGTCAGGAAACGGAGGCCTTCAAATTTGAAAAGCTGGATGAAAATATCTTCAGGGTCCTGAGCGACATCTACCAGAAAGAGCTCAGTCCCTTTTTCCAGGTGCCTCAATTGGGCCTCACCCGCTTTTATCAGGAACACCTTGATGAGACCCTCGATAAATACCACACCTTTCAGATATCCCTTGCCGAATTTCTCCGTCTTCTCTATCTCCCGATCGAGAAATCATCCCAGGTTCTGCAGCAGAATCTTGAAGAACTGATAAAGGAGGGGAAGCTTCCCAAGAGTTCGCAGGATTATTATCGCATGTGGATCAGGATTTTGGAAGGTCACTATATGACCCTTTTCAAATCTCCCGAATATGCCGAATCTCTCAGGGATACCCTCAATGCCTTCGAGGATTATCTCGCCGCCCGTGATCGTATACTGCAAGATTTTCTCCAGTCCTTTCCCGTACCGACCAACAGGGATATGGATGAACTCTACCGGGAAATTTACCACCTGAAGAAGAAGGTGAAAAGACTTGAAAAAAACCATGTGAAGCCCACCGCCCACAGTGCGGAGCTTGCGGGATCGCTCACGGTCAAAACAGAATAATGCTTCTCTCCCCTAAAGGAGGGTAAGAGGTGAAAGAACCAAAAATACCCGTTGATACCATCTTGCAACACCTGGCAGAAGATGCCGAAAAGGTTCAGGACCGAGTACAGAAGGCGTCGGACATCCTTCTCGGTCAACTCGACACATCGATCGCATCCACCCCCTACGAGATCGTCTATGAGGAAGACAGGGTAAAGTTAAAACACTATGCCCCCACCATTGTACCCACCACCCCGGTAACAACCCCTCTTCTCGTCGTCTATGCCCTCATTAACAGAGAAACCATGCTTGATCTTCAACCGGGAAGGAGCGTTGTCGACAGCTTCCAGAAGGCGGGCGTCGACCTCTACATGATTGACTGGGGCTATCCTACACGAAAGGACAAGTTCCTCACCATCGACGACCATGTAAACGGTTATATGGATGATATTATCGATTTTGTCCGAAAGAAAACGGGCTTTGAAAAAATCAACCTGATGGGTATCTGTATGGGGGGTAGCTTCTGCGTCATGTACTCGGCACTCCACCCAGAAAAGATCAAGAATCTCATCACCACCGTATGCCCCACCAATTTCGATACCGACCAGGGTCTTCTCCATGTGTGGATGCGGCATATCGATGCGGACCGGATAGTTGATTCCTTCGGCAACATGCCGGGAGACCTGATGAACTTCGGCTTTCTCCTCCTCAATCCGGCCCGACTGATGATCGATAAGTATCTGGGTTTTCTGGAAAATATGGACAACAAGACCTTTGTAGAAAATTTTGTCCGCATGGAAAAGTGGATTTTCGACAGCCCCGATGTGCCGGGCGAGACCTTCCGGCAATTCATAACGGATTGCTACCAAAAAAACCTTCTGATAAAGAGCAGACTCAAGCTGGGTAGCGAAACGGTAAATCTGAAAAAAATTACCATGCCTCTTCTGAATATATACGGGCAGTACGATCATCTCGTTCCGCCGGGGGCCGCCGAAGTGTTGACGAGCAAGGTGGGAAGCACCGATACGGAAGATCTCTGCCTCGATACGGGACATATCGGAATTTACGTCAGTTCAAAGACCCAGAAGGAATTCGTACCCAAGATTGTACGGTGGCTCGGAGAGCGGGAAAAAGACCGCATCGCACCGAAAAGGGAAAGAACGGATAAAAAAACGGTTCCGAAGAAAACCTCTCAGCGGGTGCAATTTTCTCGAAAGACGGGACTAAAATCGAAGCGACAAGAGATGGAGTAAAATGATGGCCAAGAAAGACAATTATTTTAAGACGTTCTGCAAGGTAAGCAGAAAATTCGGATCGACCTTTGACAGAGAAGAGCTTCTGAATCTCATTGTGGAAAGTGCCATTGATACAATGCAGGGAAAGGCGGCAAGCCTCTTTCTGTTTGATAAGAAACGGGACTTCTTTGTGAAAGGTGCCCAGAAGGGATTATCGAGAGATTACCTGCATTCAAAGCCGATTGATGCCCGAAAGGTGGTACAGGATATAATTCATGGAGGACATATTGCCGTCTATGATGCAACCACCGATCCCCATGTTGAGAATCATGGGGCCAAGCGAAAAGAGGGCATCGCCTCGATACTGGTAGTTCCCATCCTCGAAGAGGGACGTGCCATCGGTATCCTGGCGCTTTACACGGCAACACCCCGAAAGTTTACGAAAGAAGAGATAGAATTCCTCTCCGCACTTGCCGAGCAGGGAGGTATCGCCATACAGCGTGCCCGTCTGGTGAGACGCATACGGGAAAACACAAGAATCTTTCATGATCTTGCGGCCAGCATCAATGCCAGTCTCGATATAAAAAAGATTATGAGCATCATGTCCGAGGATATTGCCGAGGCCTTCGACGTGAAAGCCGTATCGATCCGTCTCCTCGACGAAGATTCACGGATACTGACACTCGTGGCACATCACGGATTGAGTGATGAGTATCTTAAAAAGGGCCCGGTATCGGCGGAAAAGAGCATTGCTCACGCCCTCGAGGGAAACCCCGTGGTCGTGCAAAATGCCGCCCTTGACCCCGGTGTCCAGTACCGTGATGAGAAGAAGGAAGAGGGAATTGTCTCCATCCTCTGTGTTCCGATAAAGACAAGGGACAAAGTGGTGGGGGTGTTGCGGCTTTACAGCGGCGAGGAGCGCGACTTTACCGAAGACGAAATAATGTTCGCCACGGCACTCGCCCATCAGGGAGGTATTGCCATCCGGAATGCATCACGCTATCTTCGTCTGAAGGAAGATATGGAAGATCTGAAGGAAGATATGTGGAGCCACCGTTCCTGGTTTTGAGAACGTGACATCCACGCAGTGCGGCACATAGAATCTTACCATGAGAGGGGGGCTTCATGACGGGAAAGACGATCGGTGAGATCACCGTGGGAGACTCAGCCGAATTTGCAAAGACGGTTTCCGAAGCCGATATCTATCTCTTTGCAGGAGTAACGGGGGATTTCAATCCCGCTCATCTGAATGAGGCCTATGCAGAAACAACATTTTTCAAGACCAGAATCGCCCACGGTATGCTCTCCGCCGGTTTTATCTCTGCTATCCTTGGAACAAAGCTTCCCGGACCGGGTGCGATTTACATGGAACAGACCCTGAAGTTTCTGGCTCCCGTCAGGATCGGTGACACGATCACCGCCAGGGTGGAAGCACTCGAAATAGACGAGAAAGAAAACAGGGTGAGGTTTTCAACAACCTGCAGAAACCAGGAGGAAACGATCGTCCTTGACGGTGAGGCCCTCATAAGCCCTCGGAAAAAAACAAAACCGTAACGTGCTGCGCAGGGAAGTCGATTTTTCACAAAGAAAACACCCGGGGGTTATTTCTTTGCCGGGTCCTTTTTCGTAACGCTTCTTTTCTTCACATTCTTTTTCGAGGCAGAGGGTTTCTTCTGTCCCGATTTCTCTTTTGCACCAAGGTCTCCCAACGTTGTAACAAGTCTATTAAAATCATCTGACTGTTTCTTGATAAGTGTCTCAAACCCGTCGTGGAACTCCGTCTGATCAAGTTGGTTTCCCCCGAGGAGTTGTCGCAGATGGGCAATTGTCTCTTCCTGTGATGCCGATTTTTCCTTGAGCGCCTCATATTTTTCCACGAGATCAAGATGCTCCTGCCTCGGAACCACCCCCATAAGAGAGAGATATTCCTTGAGGGATCGTTCGAAATCCTTCTTCGACTGTTCCCACATGGTAAGATAATTCGTTGCCGATTCACCCAAGCGATCGAGGCCGTAAGAACGTTGAAAGAGCTCGGTCAATTCATCGAAGCCCTTGAACCCCTGCGCCATCCATGTTGACATATCCTCCATCTGTTCCTTTGTTTTCATATAGCCGCCAAGAAAACTGACCCAGAATTTCACAAATTGTTTATCCATTCTTTTTCCCTCTTCTTTTCATCTCCTCTTCCAGATCAAGTTGGAAGAGGACAGGCCCTCTATATCCCCTTTCTCCAAAACGGGTATGGAGAGCGCAATCGGATTTCGGGTTTGACCAGGACGTGGCCATGGCAAGATGTCCTTTCGGAAAGGCTGAGACCTCTGCATCGATGAAGTCACAGGGCGCCAGGGCTGTCTCTTTTTCAACGAGGTCGTCTGTCTCACCGTAACAGATGAGCCACCTGATCCCCCTTTCGGAAATACGATGGAGATTGAGCTTTTTTCCGAAAAGTTTCACGGGAAGAGTCCCGTCCTTTGTTATGGGTGTGTTATAAGAAGCAAAGCTGATCTCCGTAATACCCAAGGGAAGATCGACTCGCTCGTATCGAAGCCAGTGCTGAATCGCGGCAACCGTTTTGTTTATTTTCAGGTCTCCACCACCTGCCGAACCGAGCATCATCATGTCACGGTAAAGGGTTACCAGGGGAAATTCGTCCTGAATCGCCTTGATTTTATAGACCCAGCCCATCAGTTTTCCATCTGCCACCCTGTTCCCGTTGGGCAGGACCTTGGTACCAAAGGTAAGATCGTTAAATCGCTGCGGCAACATGATCTTCAGAAAATCACCCAGCCCCCTGCTCCTCGTCCCGTCCATGGGAGAAACACAGGTGATGAGAGCATCAACCAGGCCATCAAGTTCCCCCGACAGGAGATTACAGAGTGTATTGAAACCGCCCTGGCAATAACCGTTGACCGTAACGGGCCTGCCATGCTTCTTTTTCAGCAACTCGCAGAAATACCTCGTATCCCGTGCATCGTCATCGCCGTTCATAATCTGAAAGGCGGGAGTTATTGCAATATCTTTATTGATCCGAATATAGGTTGGAATTCCTCGATTGGCAAAGTTGTGGACGTAACTCTTATTCTCGCCCGGCAAAAAGGCGAGGACATTGGCCCCCAGCACGTAGGGCGGAACTACAATAATAGGTTTACCGCTCTTTTTGACCTTTACGCTCTTCCTGAGCGGAAGAACCTGATAGAGGTAAAATCGATCCGTTTCGGCTGTCTTGACGTAGCCACCGTCGTCAAAATGGAATCCGAATTCGGCCTTGATATCTTCTATTGCCCGGGGATAGACATGCACCACACGATCCATCAACCTGGCCTGCCTGGAGGCAAAAGACTCGATATCGCCACCCTCGAGATCCATGATGGTATTCATGAAGGCCGAAAAGGATTCCGCCAGCTCCTTCAGGTGGTAATCGCTGGAGATCTTATAGCTGCTGGTGATCGCGTCGGCGGCAAGTTGCAGGTTCAATTGCAGTAATCCCAGATAGTCGATGAAGTTCTGCCACATCGGAACAGTCATGAAATTTTTCCGCTCCGCGATGCCAAAATACCCAACGGCAATCCAGTAGGACTCGACGAAATCGTGGAAATATTTCAGGACACCCTCCCAGTAAAGCTGTGTGGCCCTGTTTTTCTCCAGCGAGACCGACACCATTTTCATGTATGCCGTCCACATCTTTTCAGGATATTGAGTGAGAAAGCTAAAAAAAGCGGCCTTATTATCGAAGGAATTCATCATCAAGACACCCTCTCGTCATCAATGAAAGTGATGGTATAAGTGAGACTGGTGAAGACCTCTTCTCATCATTTCCCTGGCGCAAAGACTATCTGTAGAAATACCCGAAGCCACCCCCACAGGAAAGGGGAAATGATCGCCTGCCAGATTGATCGTCTCGCACTGATGTTTATCCCCTCCCTCCTCCCGAACAGTAAGGGGAAATTCGGACTCAGGCGGACTCGAAGGAAACGATGGAATGGCGAAGCCATTAAGATCCGCCATTTCACTACGAACTATTTTGCCTTTTTCTTTGCCGCTTCCCCGAACGAGGCATCCACCTTTTTGAAGCTGTCCTCAACAGTCTTCCGAAAGGTCTCTCTTCCCTTTTTGTAGGAATCCACCCACTCGCCGATCGCCTTCTTTCCCTCCGCCGGAATCCACGGTGCCTGATCGATAAGCGTATTCACCATCTGTTCCGTCTGGTCCTGTATCATAACCATGGCGCTGAAACTGTTGTCAAAGGATGTCTTGTTAAACTCTATCATCTTTTTGAGTACTTCTTTCTGGTCCATTGTCTTCCTCCTCTACAGCGTATTTTTTAAGCATCGACCCTGCTACTTTCTCGCCTGACCGAAAAACTCCTCCACCTTCTCGAAGTTTGCATCGACGAGATCTTTGAATTCCTCCCGACTTTTCTTGTAGGCATCGGTCCAGTCGTTGATCGCCCTTACCCCCTCTTCGGGCAGCCATGATGCCTGCTGCAATGCAATACCGGACACTTTTTCGATCTGCTCCTGTATCATCGTCATTGCATTGAAGGTATTATCGAATGTGGCCTTATAAAAATCTATCATTTGCTTTGTAAATCCTAATGGTTCCATCTTATCACCCTCCTCGAGTTTATTTTCGACCTGTGCCTATTATAGAAACGATTCAACACATGTCAAGAAAAAAATGATGCATTGCACAATTTTATTTCAGACACCTTACGCAAGCATAAGTTTCCGTTTATTGAAACAGAATAGATATCGATATTTTTTCTTGCGTAATATTATTTTGCAATGTAGCATATACGACCGTTGACAGAGGGAGAACAGAGTCATGTCGAGAAAGATCCTTATCAAGAAGTATGCAAACAGACGTCTCTACAACACTGATACAAGCAAATACGTAACGCTGAATCAGGTATCGGACTTGGTACGAGGGGGAACGGCGGTCGAGGTGGTAGACGCAAAAACAGGAGAGGATGTCACCGCATTCATTCTTACACAGATAGTCGTGGAAGAAGCAAAGACAAAAAACATTCTCTTACCCGCTCCCTTACTACATGTGATTATACAATATGGAGACAACATTCTCAAAGAATTTTTCGAACAGTACCTTATGAAAACAATCGACAACTATTTGATATATAAAAATGAAATGGATGCACAGTTCAGAAAGTGGCTTGACCTCAGTACCGATCTTTCATCAAAGGCACGGGAGGCAATTGAGAGCCTCTCGCCATTCGGACACCCCTTCACCGGTTTTTCATCAACCGAGAAGAACCCGAAAGACGAGGACGATACAAACTAAGGATCCACACTGACTCCTCCTCTCAACACAGGGAAAAGCTAAAGCAGTACGAAATCGCTTCGTTCAAGGATGAACCGGGCTATCTCCGTGTAATATTTACCGAGCACCATCTGCGAGCGAAAAAGGGCCATGTGCCCCCCATTGCAGATGAGTGTAAGCTTATCTTACTCCGGTAGCGCTTCAATAAGCTCCATAGCCCCGTTGCCTGAAGGGGCGGCGCAATAGTATCCTTGTCTCCGCCGAGTGCCCAGAGGGGAACCGATTCCAGATAGTCTCCGATTTTAATGGTCTTTCCACCGATCGTCAGATCACCCCGTATCAGCTCATTTCCCACAAAAATCTTCTTATAGGTATCTTCGATAAAACTCTGGGGGAAGGACTGGGCATAATTGTACCACGCATAGAAAGCCTTCTGCCTCTCGGCGGATTTACTCTTGCCCTTTCTGAGATCATCGAGGAGCTGCCTGAAATTTTTTATGTGCTGATCCATGAAAAGGAGGTAAAAACCGAGCAGATGGAGGCGACCGTCAAAGATCTCCCTTCCTCTCCCCCGTCCGATCGTCACAGACCCTTTGCCCGAAGAGGGTAGTAAGCTGTTCAATATAGCTTTTCCCCACTGAACGGGTAAAATCCGTCAGGAAACACCGCTCCGCCTCGGTATGCATCGGCGCACCGGCAGAACCAAAGGTCTTACTCAGATCGGGTCTCAGGATGAGGGTCGCCATAAGCAGCGGACCGGAATGGCATATGGCAACAAGATGGGGAGGGATAGTTCCCGGGATAACCTAGCGGGGCTGCAGAACTGAAGATGTCCGTCCCCAGGAATTATGGTGTTCTCACCTTCCTGAAATGGTGGTGATCAGATTACAACTGGAGAGACCGGAATGATTTAACCGGTTACAATATCTTTTACTGCCTCTCCTATTTCTGCAAAGCTGAAATCAAATCCCGCTTCAATTAATCTTTCAGGGTATACCCGCTGGCCCTTCAGCAGTGTATCTGCGAACTCGCCGAGCATCAGTCTCAGGACAAAGGATGGAACTGCCGGGAGAAGCAGTGGTTTTCCCAGTGCCTTCGCCAGGGACTCCGTAAGTTCGTGGTTTCGAACGGGCTGGGGTGAAGAACAGTTAACGGGTCCATTGATCGCGGGATCTTCCAAGAGAAAGGAATAGATGTCCCAGAGGTCTCGTTCATGGATCCAGGAAAACCATTGTTCTCCGCTTCCGAGGAGACTCCCTATCCAGTAGTTAAAGAGGGGAATCATCTGTTGAATGGCACCACCCCCCTTTCCCAGTACGATACCGAACCGGCAGAGAACGACGCGGGCACCGAATCTTTCAGCCTCCAGGGCTTCTTTTTCCCATTCGGCTGCAACGGATGCAAGAAAGTCAGTACCGGCAGTATTCTCTTCATTCAGGACTTCATCGCCATGGAAACCGTAGTATCCCACGGCAGACGTGCTGAGAAGCGTCGTTCCCCTGCCCTCTCTCATGGCGATGGCCTCGACGAGATGTCTCGTCGTCTGAATGCGACTTTCCCTGATTATCCTTTTGGTTTCGCCGTTCCAGCGCGAAAATATCGATGCCCCGGCAAGGTTGATAAAAACCTCAGAGCGGGAGGCCTCGTCCTGCCATGGACCCTCTTGCGTGGGGTCTCCTTCAATAAAACTGATCGTCCTCCCCTCAAGTCCTGCAGGCCTTCGTTCACCCGGTCGGGTGAGAATTCTAATCTCATACCCTCTCTTCGCGAGGTCTCTCGCGAGCTTTGACCCTACAAATCCCGTCCCCCCGGTCATAAAGATATCCATCGCCTCACCCCTTGCAATCAAACGTCGGATCGATCATTGTCCCCGATCAACGGCAGTACCCTGTCGATACGAAAATAGACCAGATATCTCAGCGTTTTTTTAACGTCCTTCTCCTGGGAGGGATAGCTTCTCCGTCTCAGTTTGTTGATGAGTTCGCTGTCCCCTTCCTCTCGCAGCTTCGTTACGTAGAGCCTTTTCCCCCCGTAGGTTTCTCCCGCTTCCTTGAAGAGATAGACCGCCTTCGAATTCGACTGAAGGTTATGGTGAGTTAATCGATCGGTCATAATGAAGGCGATCTCATCATCGGCCATAACGTGGGGACGGGCATAGATCGCGGCATTGACATTCCCCGTCGAATCGGCCGTTGCAAGGATCCCTGTGCCTTCTTTTGTCTCAAAATATTCCTCAAGTTTCATATCATCACCTCTCCCGTAAGATTATCTATCAATGGCTGCTGAAAAGATATGGTTTCAGGAAACTCCCCTATGCTCGTAAACGTGCACATCGGTCTGAGGAAAGGGAATGCTGATGCCCTCTGAATCGAAGCGTTTCTTTACGGCAACCATGCAGTCAAAGTAGACTCCCCAGAAATCCGCCGTCTTTACCCAGGCCCTGACCTCAAAATTTACACTGCTGTCGGCGAGCTCCTTCAAGATAATCATAACCGCGGGATCCTTGAGAATCCTCTCCTCGCCATCCACGATGTCTTTCAACACTTTCTTTACCTTTTCCAGATCATCACCGTAGCTCACCCCGAAGAGCATATCGACCCGCCGCATGTCCTTTGCCGAATAGTTGATGATATTGTCACCCATAATCTTCGAATTCGGGATGATGACCACCTTGTTATCCACGGTATTCAGCTGGGTGGTAAAGATCTGAATCTTCTCGACGGTACCGGAGGCCCCGCCGCCGTCGACATAATCCCCCACAGTAAAGGGTTTAAAGATAAGCATGAGAAACCCCGCGGCAAAGTTCGCCAGCGACCCCTGGAGTGCCAGGCCGATTGCCAGGCCTGCGGCACCGATTACCGCAATAAATGATGTCGTCTGTATCCCGAGCTGGGCCAGCGCCGCTATGACGATAAAGGCCATCAACGCTATATAGGTAAGACTCTCGGTAAAGGAAACGATGGCGGGATCGATCTTCCTCTTGTTCATAATTCTCACAATCAATTTCTCGATCAACTTCGCGATCCATCGACCTACTACAAGTATTACGATGGCAGCGATCACTCTGAACCCATATAATGTAAAAAGTTCCTGCATCTTCCCTACCAAATCTTCCATGATACACCTCCCTCTCTCTCACTATTTCATGGTTCATCCGGTGCCTCCGGAACATTTGATTCAGCGTTCCGGGTTCTCCCTCTGTGGATCTATTTCAATGGCCTAGCCGGTACGTTCAAAGGTGCAAGAAAATTCAGCATTGTCCGAATGTCAGTGGTGGGCAATTTGCAGACACCATTCGCACATACATAGGCCGCCGTCTTTCCTCCGATTGCCCGATGATCCCGGGTAAATTCGGCGATCTGTGTAATCTCCGGCAGTTCTTCATCGGTGGGCCTCACAAGAACTGCCACGTTCGGCAAAAACCGAGACTGAAGTGACCGGAGCATCAACGTGCTATCCTGTGCTTCCGGAATGCCGGCCACAACCACCTCATAGGATGGACCAAAGGCAAGGTCGAAGGCAACCATAAAATCTGCATAGGCTGCCGGCGATTGTCTCACCGTTGCAAAGAAAGCAGACCCTGTCTCATAGGCCCTGTCCAATAATTCTGACCTCGAGGATAATTGGCCGAGGCGGATCATATTCCACATGGCTATCGCATTGCCCGAGGGGATCGCCCCCCCGTAGATCTCCTTCTGACGGACGAGCAACTCCTCACCATCGGAAGGGGTATAGTAGAATCCTCCCCCTCCCTCATCCCAGAAGTATTCGATGAGATCATCGTTGAGGGCGAGGGCGGTCCGCAGATATTTCACCGTGAAGGTTGCCTCGAAGAGTTCTATCAATCCCCATATGAGAAAGGCATAGTCATCCAGATTTGCCACTATTCCCGATTCATTATCCTTGCAACGATGGAGGAGCCGACCATCTTTTCTCATCATACGGCCCAGGACAAATTCCATCCCCTTCTCCGCCGCTTCGATATAAGATGTCTCATCGAAAACCTGCCCCCCTTTGGCGAGGGCGGCAATCATGAGGCCATTCCAGTCAGTCAGTATCTTCTCGTCTCTCAGGGGATGGATACGGTCTTCTCTCACGGCATATAATTTCCGTCGCGCCCTTTCCACCAGCGTGAGAAGTCTCCTCTCCGACAGGTCATAACGATCGGCAGAGCGGGAATGATCTTCCCGTAAAGAAAATATGTTCCGGCCCGTTTTTTTACCACTTCTTTCCTCGTGAAAATTACCATCCCCTTCCAAGGCGAAGCGATCGATAATAATCTTCGCCTCGTTCTTACCCAAAACGTCCTCCACCTCCTCCTTCGTCCAGAGGTAGAATTTTCCCTCTTCTCCCTCGCTGTCGGCATCCTCGGCAGAGTAAAAGCCTCCTTGAGGATCAGTCATGCGATCCCCTACGTAGCTGAAGACCTCACGTGCCGTCTGCTCATATACCTCTCTACCCGTTGCCTGATATGCTTCGCTATACACAAAGGAGAGCATCGCCTGATCGTAGAGCATTTTTTCAAAGTGGGGCAGAAACCATTTTTCATCGACGGAATAGCGGTGAAACCCGAATCCCAGATGATCGTATATTCCGCCCCGCCGCATTGCCTGAAGGGTTTTTTCCACCATATAAAGAGCATGCGCGTTTCCGCTTCTTCCCCAGTATCGAAGGAGAAACATCAGATTCTGGGGAGAGGGAAATTTAGGTGCACCGCCGAAACCGCCATTGACATCATCAAAGAGCCCATCCAACTGCTCGTAGGCCGAGGTGAGGATTCCCTTTTCCGGGGTCTCCCTCTCACGCTCTTCCGACCTCGCTTCGAGCTCTGCCACAATACGGCCGGCACTTTCTACTACCTCATTGTTTCGAGTTTTCCAGATCTCGTCGATCCGGGGAAGAAGCTCTATCATGCCGGGCCTCCCGAAGCGGGTTTCCCGGGGGATATAGGTCCCCGCAAAAAAGGGTTTCTTATCGGGGGCCATGATTATGGTGAGGGGCCATCCCCCGCTCCCCGTCATCATCTGTGAGACCGTCATGTATACCTTATCAATATCGGGACGTTCTTCACGGTCCACCTTAATATTGACAAAAAAGGCGTTCATCAACCGGGCGACATCGGGATTCTCGAAGGATTCATGGACCATCACATGACACCAGTGACAGGTTGAATACCCAATGGAAAGAAATACAGGCTTGTTTTCTCTCGCGGCCCTCCTGAATGCCTCCTCTCCCCAGGGGTACCAATCGACGGGATTATAGGCATGCTGCCGCAGATAGGGGCTCTTTTCATCTATCAACCGATTGGTGGATGGGTTCTCTTTCATCGTTTCTTTGCACCCTGTTGATGCAGCTCACATGGTTACGTTTTGTGTGAGGTCCGAGAGAGCTTGTTTCCTGAGATAGCCTTTTGAAGAGATGTTCAATTATGGCATGGTATTATAATCGAGCATTGTAAGAATAGCAATCCGAATTTATTACATTTTCGCGCCTGAGGCGTCACGATAGACTGATTTTCAAAGAGATGCCTCACCCCCGGAAAGGGGAAACAGTTTTCTTCTACTGGTCCTCCTGCTCCAGGCCGAAGATCCTCCCTATGTTCAGATATCGTCCCACCGCCGTTTTGGGTTCATAAATACTCAGCTCAATCGCGGTTACTTTAATCACCGAGGGAAGTACGAGCAGTGCACCTATCGTTGTGGCGATCATCGTTCCCGCCATGAGGACACCGAAGAGAATCACGGGAATGAAGCTTGATACGACGAGGACAAAGTGGCCGAAAATAAGTGCAAGCGAGGTAAAGACTATCGCCTTGCCCGAGACGGCAGAGGTCCGGGCGATTGTCTCGTCGACGCTATAGCCCCGCGCTCTGTTGTACCTGAAGGTATTCAGAAAATGGATGGTATCGTCCACACCGATACCGATAGTAACGGCGGCGATAATCGATGTCGCCATATCGAGCTTTATCCCGAGCCACCCCATGATGCCGAAGTTTATAATAACGGCGACGCACATGGGAATGAGGGCGAGGGGTCCCACTTTTATGTGATTGAAAAGGAGGACAACGATAATGCCGACCACGATCAGCGAATAGAGCAGGCTCTTTAACTGTCCCTGGATAACATAATTGACGAGTTTGATCTCCATCGAGGGGAACCCCGTAATCCTGTACGAATAGGAGTCGGGCAGATGTTCATCCAGATAGTCCGATATCGATTGTACCGTATGCTTCGTCACCGCCGTACCGAGGAGGAGATCCCCTTTTCCATGCATGCGGGTCAGGAGATTCAACGTCCTGAAATCAAAATCGACAAAGGGTTCAAACTCATCAAACCTCCCGTCAGAATCGTCATCATCGCCGGAGTATATTTCCAGATAGTCTGCAATATCGTTCTTAGCCGCTGGTATTCTAAACATAGTGCTATCATCGTTATTCATGGCCATATGCATGGTCTTGATCAGATCGGTAAAGGAATCGGTCCTCCCTATGTTCAGATCATCATTTTCATCATTTACCAGCCACTCCCTCAGATCTTCAACCACGGCAAGAAATTGAGGGTTCTTTACGCCGTCGACCTCTCCCGAATCGATCAGTATGTTAAATCCTACGCCACCCCCGAATTTTTCGCCGATAAACCTGCCATCTTTTCTGACCGGATCATCTTCCTTGAAATAGCTCATGAAGGTCGTCTCCACTTCGAGCCTCGATATTCCGATCACCGATACAACCAAGATCAGGAATACCGCCACCACTACCTTTCGGTGGTGGATAATGGCCCCTTGTGTAAAGAGTTCAACGATCCTGTCAACGATGGTTCTTTTCACTGCCCCCTCTTTCCCGAGTAACAGAGAGGGTCTTTTGTGAGGCATGAGCGTGAGGCACGCCGGTATCAGGGAGCTGGAAATCACGACGGCGAAGATAACTCCCACGGCCGACAGGAAGCCCCATTCCCGTATGGCAGCTATCCGACTCGTCGTCAGCGTTATAAAGGCGATAAAGGTGGTGAGACCTGCGAGAAGGACCGTCAGAGATATATGGGACATGGAATGGAGCAGCCCCCCCATCTTCCCCTCTTCGCTGATCATATCGAAATCGGAATAATACTGATTGAGAATATGAATCGAATAGGAACTCCCCACGGCTATCAAAAGTGGTGGGAGGGAGATGCCGAGCGGCGTAATCTTATATCCTAAATACCCCATAAGACCGAAGAGCCAGAGTTCGGCCATTCCAAGGGTGAAAAAGGGGAGTATGACCCCCCGCACCGATCTGAAATTGAAATAGAAGACGAGTATGACGACGAGCAGAACGATAGGCGTCAGTAGAAAGAGATCACTCTGCATATAGGTATGCATGGAGATATTGACGACGGGTACACCGGTGATGACAATGTCGAGATCATCGTGACCAGCAACGATCTCCTTCACCTCTCTCACAATGGGGTCCTGGTCCTCCATATTGACGAACTTGACGATGACAGCGAAATCGGTAATTTTTCCCTTTTTCACATCCCGTGCATAAATTCCCTGTTCAAAGGCGGGGTTTCTCTCCAGTTTTTGTCTGAAGCTATGAATCTGTTCATTCGTTGAGGGGAGAATTCGTCGTCCTTCGTTATCCTTCTCGATAAGACCATAGGTTTCGAGTGTATCCTTTTCCCCCGATATATCCTTGGCTGTAAAGGGGGAAATGATACCATCGATTAATTCGAGCCTCTTAAATTCAGTGGCTCTCACAATCTCTTTTTTGAGTCTTTTTAGATGACCCTCATTTAAATAATCGATGGTACCGGAGAGTTTTTTGCCCTTTCTTTGGAGAAAGCGTGCGAAAGCGGGATCATTATCAAAGAGGGAGACCAACTCTCCGAATTGCACGACACCTCCCGAGAGTAGGGTTTCAAATCTCTCCATCCTGCGAGATTCGCCGTGGCCGTCAAATTCCTCGTATTCCTCGATATCCACGAGAAGTGCGTCAATCTTTTGAAATGTTTCAAGACTCCAGAGGTCCTCATCTGAAATTGCCATGATGACAAACCTGCCGTTGTCGCCGTGGAGATCTTTCACCGAGTTGTAATAGATATAGTCCGGGTCATCGAGAGGCATGAAGGCCTCGATTGAATTGTCGAATTCCAGTCTCATCATTCCCGGAGCCAATACCGCCGTCACCAGGACAAGGAAAATCAAAAGAGCTATCGGATGACGTAACACAAAGTTGATATACCGATTCATGATACCTTCCTATCAGACCCTATTATATTGAAGAATAGATTAGATGATTCCGGATTTCCCCCGTGGTATGAAGTACTTGGATTAGATAATATATCACTCACTCCTGTCAAACTGTTTCTCGAAACATCACGGCATTTATAAGACAATTATCCTCACCTGAAATATCCCGTCGTGACCAGCACAGATCACTTATCAGTGAGGATTCAGTTTTCTGCCATAACCATATGTTAACATTATTAATTTAATTTCCTTTCCGAGAATTATCGATATATTCGGTTCGGTCTATTTAACTGATTTTTATCAATAATTTTATTGACATCTCATTTTTAATGCATATACTATGAATCAAGAATGTTAATTAAGAAATTAAGGTTCTTTAAAGAAGATAATTCGATATTGGATAGTAACACATTTTTACAGAGACCGTTACACGCACCGGGGTTGAGAACGATTTCTGAAAAGAAGAGCGGTTACTTATTCAAAGGCGTTTTCTCTTTCCACAGTCACCTTACATTTTCGGAATTTCTAAGCTCAGTATTTATGGTCCCGTGACCATGACATCAAATATTCCGATTTCCCCTTAGATACCATTTCGAAAACTTTTCTCCAAAAGACACATTCGCAATGCTGAATCATTTGTCACGTTAATGCAGAACAGACCACCTATCAGAATTGGCACTGCGGTATTGTACAGTCTCTTCCAATAGAGAATTACGGGGTGAAGTTTCAATATTAACGGAAGTAACATAAATCAGAGGAGGGTAGAAAATGAAAAGATCATGGTTACCAGTAGCGTTAGTTATGCTGTTTGTTTTAATCCCGGTGATGGCAATCGGCGCATCTTTCACGGGTTCCATCCAGGGCTTCAATTGCGTAACTCAGGGTAAGACATGCCCCGTAGGTAAAGAAGACCCCGTGGTTGCGGCTGAAAGTGTATTCGTATTACTCTCGGAAGGAGCCGCCAATGTGTTCTACTTTGTCCCGAATCTTGACCGCGGAATTATGGCACGGCACATCAATGAAAGCGTGAAGATTGTAGGAACAATGACGAAAAACCTGAACAGCATCAGTGCAAAAGAGCTGTATGTTATGAAGGATGGAAAGTATAAAAAGGTATGGGATGTTAATATCCAGGATGAAATCTACAAGGACCTTTGGGGAACACTTCCCCTCGGAAGTGGTGCAGCTGACTGAGAAGGAATGACATTTCAGCCTCCGTTTTATAAAAGGTCCCCGGCCGAAGACCGGGGTCCTTTTATTTCTCAAAATATCGGAGCAGGCGGAAACTTTGGATGGGTCTTTTCTCACCCTTGACCTTTCTACGTGAGTGTTTCTTAAGAAGATGACTGCCTAATTCCTGATCAGGGAACACTAAAAAGAACGGGGAGAATCCCCGCAACGTGCAATCGCTCTACTATCTCGAGAGGTATGTAAAGCCAGATGAACCAGATGGCTTCAAAAAAAGTCCTCCGGGATTTCATCGTCTTGACGTTGAATGAAGAGGGTTCATCGAGCAATGATAATCTCGGTATAAATCGTGGGACCCGCTTCATATAGTGTAAATATTCCTCTCCATGTCTCTTCAGCAATTTCTCTTCTTCGGCCAGGATAACCAGGGGATAGTATCCGGTAAAGAGCAAAAGCAAAACGCCGAGGATCAATAAGTTTTCAGTCAATAATCCAATCCCGATCGTACCGATAAAACTGAACAGGTAGAGGGGGTGCCTGACTATAGAATAGGGCCCTTGGGAAATCAATGTATGCGTCTTATGTCCGGACATATAGACGGAAGACCACATTCTTCCAAAAATGCACAGACTAATCAGAAATACACCGCATACCTCGATCAGTAGATCGTATACACTTTCTTCGCCGAATGAATGGCGGCTAATCAATAAAATTCCGACTAATATAACCGCCACGAACCGGGATACGGCGGTTCGATATTTTGCTGCACAGGTCAAAATAATTTCCTTCATACATTCTCCACCACACTATTTTTAAAAGGTCTCTGCACTCCTTAAAATGGAATACACTACACTAAGGGTATCCCTCTCACTCACTTAATGAGGAACATCCTAATTATGATCTTTAAAGCTGAAAGGATGAATGAGCCCATTGTTACCGATTTCGGGACGAGAAGAAAGTTACGACGTCATCTGGATAGGGGAGCGATGACTTCTTCATTTGATAAGAGAGTAATTGCTTCCACCCCCCCAGTACTTCGTAGAGACAATATCTGAAACTTTTTTTTATGCAAGCCAATTAATATTCTCCGAGAAAGATCATACTGTTTCCAGAAAGGTTCTCTTTGCCCTCATTTTAAACTTGACAGGAAGATAAAAATCGCTATATTGCCATTCGGGAATGTATTCAAGGAGAGGTCGTGCGAGAATTTATAAAAGTCATGAGGGCATTATCAGATCCGAACCGTGTAAAGATTCTCAAGATGCTGGAACGGGAATCGATGTGTGTCTGTGAACTCGAATGTGCCCTCGGACTGGCTCAGCCCACTGTTTCGAAGCATCTCAAGGTGCTTGAAGAAGCGGGACTCGCCGCATATCAAAAAGATGGCCTCTGGGTAAACTATATGCTTGCCGACGGAAAAAGAAATGATGCTGCGAAGATGATGCTTGGAAATTTGAAGGAGTGGCTGAACGAAGATAATGAGATCAGGACGCTCGTCAAAAAACTGCCCGAGATCGATCGCGAGAAAATCTGCAGAAAATAATTTTTTGATATAAATATTGCTACATTGCAATACTGCAATATATCATGGCCGATCATCTCAGAGGAACTGAATCGATGAAGGAAAAAACCAAACTTTTTATTATTATCATGGGGTTTGCCATCGCCTATTTTATGCCCTGGGACGATGTGGTAATACGGCGCTCCGGTCTGGAGGCATTTCTCATGCTCCAGGAATACGCACAAAAGCATGTCCTGACCTGCCTCATACCGGCCTTTTTTATTGCCGGGGCCATCGCCGTCTTTGTCTCCCAGGCATCGGTCCTGAAGTATTTCGGATCGGGGGCCCGAAAGATCCTCGCCTATTCCGTTGCATCCGTTTCGGGATCTATTCTTGCCGTCTGCTCATGCACGGTCCTCCCCCTCTTTGCCGGGATCTACAAACGGGGTGCCGGAATCGGGCCGGCGACGGCTTTTCTTTACTCGGGACCGGCGATCAATGTCCTCGCGATTATTCTGACGGCAAAGGTTCTCGGATGGCAACTGGGAGTGGCCAGGGCCCTTGGAGCAATAATCTTCGCTATTGTCACGGGACTCCTCATGGCCTTTATATTTCGAAGGGATGATGCGGCACGGTCACCGGGACAGATCTTTCTTCCCGAGGACGAGGAATCGACACGTTCTCTTACCCAGGAGGGATTATATATGCTCACCATGGTCCTCATCCTTGTCTTTGCCGCCTTTGCAAAACCCGCCCCCGAGGCCTCGACGGTCTGGATTATGCTCTTTAAGATAAAGTGGCTCGTGACGGCACTCCTGCTTGGTATACTTGTGATCATGCTGAAATCATGGTTCTCCCGTGATGAACTGGTAGAATGGGGAGATTCCACCTGGGGCTTCATGAAGCAGATTTTTCCGCTGCTTTTCGCCGGCGTTCTTGTGGCAGGATTTCTCCTGGGGCGTCCCGGCCATCCGGCACTGATACCTGACAAATGGATACATCTGCTCGTAGGCGGTAATTCTCTCAGTGCCAATTTGATCGCCTCCCTTTCAGGTGCTCTTATGTATTTTGCCACACTGACAGAGATTCCCATTCTGCAGGGTCTCATCGGGGCGGGAATGGGAAAGGGGCCGGCGCTGGCACTGCTCCTTGCGGGCCCGGCACTGTCGCTGCCGAACATGCTCGTCATAGGGAGCGTCATGGGTGTCAGAAAGACGGCCGTCTTTTGCGGCATCGTCATTACGCTCTCCACAATTGCCGGGCTTTTGTATGGGGTGATTGCGACGTAAAAAGAAGGCCGCAAAAAATAGAGGAATAGCTCCATCGGGGATTTTTTGAAATCCCCTATTATACAGAATTATCACACATCCCTTTTCTTGATCGAAAAAGGGAAAGTTATGAGGAGAGAGGAATACAAGATGGATATCAAGGTGTTAGGACCGGGCTGCATGAAATGCCGGAAGACAGAGGATATCGTCAGAGAGGCCGTGGCCGAGGCAGGTGTAGAGGCCGCAATCGAGAAGGTAACGGATATCATGGAGATTGCCCTTCATGGTGTCATGGGGACACCTGCCGTTATCATCGATGGCGAGGTGGTCTCCGTGGGAAAGGTTCCCACAAAGGAAGAGATCAAGCAGTGGATAACAAAATAGGCCATCTCAGTGAGAGTTCGTTCTGATTCTCATCCCCTCATGATCGAGAACCTATCTATCGGGACAGGACTACTCACCCTCAAAGGGGATACGAATGAAAGGGATCGCCGATTCATTTATGGAGAAATGTAAATAATGTATCGAAAAATTGCCATATTCATAGGGGCCATCTTTTTAATTGTGATCATGGCGGGCCAGAGTCTTAGCCAGAGTGCTAATCAAAACGGTCCATCATCTGAGCCCGTACTGCAGGGAGAAGAAAGGACCGGTCACGTCGTCCGGGTCCTCTATTTCCATAGTAATGTGAGGTGTTATTCCTGCAAGAAGATCGAATCACTGACTCGAGAGGCAATGGACGAGGGATTCAGCAGCGAAATCGAGCGAGGAAGTATTGAGTTTGCGACCATCAATGTTGAAGATCCGGAAAACAAACATTGTATAGAGGACTACCAGCTATATACAAAGTCTGTGATCGTCTCAGACGTTTCGGGGCAAAGGGAGAGGCGCTGGAAGAACCTCACGCGGGTGTGGGAACTCCTGAGAGATGAAAGGGCGTTCAAGTCATATGTTCAGGACGAAGTTAAACAATACCTGACGGAACAAAAGTCATGAGTATCTTTGTCGCGGCAATGGGAATGGCGCTCTGGTTCGGCATACTCACATCGATAAGCCCCTGCCCCCTGGCAACCAATATCGCTGCCGTCTCATACATCGGAAGGAGACCGGATCAAACCGGCTATGTCCTGTCGGCAGGCGTCCTCTACGCTCTGGGGAGGATGATAACCTATGTCGTACTCGGTGTATTTCTGGTTTCAAGTGCGCAGTCGATACCGGTGGTGGCAAACTTTCTCCAACGATACATGAATATCATCCTCGGCCCCCTTCTCTTTTTTCTGGGAGTGGTCTTACTGGACCTCCTTCCGGTCACCTTCGGAGGCATTTCCATCCTTGCCAATAGACTGCAAGGGCTGGTCGAGAATAGAGGAATCTGGGGTGCCGGTATCCTTGGAATTGTCTTTGCCCTTTCCTTCTGTCCCGTCTCGGCAGCGCTCTTTTTCGGCAGCCTCTTTTCCCTCGCCGTCAATCACGAATCGAAGATCATCATACCCGCCCTCTACGGTATGGGAACGGCAATCCCCGTACTTGTCTTTGCCCTGCTCATCGCCGTTTCGACGAATCTCGTGGGACGAGCCTACAATGCGGTCACTCTGTTTGCACTCTGGGCAAAGCGAATCACCGCTCTTGTCTTCATGGGAGCGGGAATGCTCTACGGATTTAAATACATTGTCCCTCTCTTCTGAAAAAAAAGGAATCGGGGAGACACCATTTTAATGTAAGTCCCGTCATGGGGCACTGATAGATTAGATTTTTAGGAGCTTAGTAATGACAGATCAGACAGGAAGACTTTCATTTCTCGACAGATTTTTGACATTGTGGATCTTTCTCGCCATGTTTACCGGCGTGGTCTGGGGGTATCTCTACCCGGGTGTTCGGGAAGTCATAAACCATTTTCAGGTCGGTACTACCAATATACCGATCGCCATCGGTCTTATCCTCATGATGTATCCACCCCTTGCCAAAGTGAAGTATGAACAGCTTGGTCAGGTGTTTAAAAATTTTAAGGTGCTGACACTTTCTTTGGTCCAGAACTGGATCATCGGTCCTATTCTGATGTTTTGTCTGGCAATTACCTTTCTCTCGGGTCATCATGAATACATGGTGGGCCTGATTATGATCGGGCTGGCCCGCTGCATCGCCATGGTGATCGTCTGGAACGACCTGGCCGCCGGCGACAGGGAATACTGTGCGGGGCTGGTGGCATTCAATTCCATCTTCCAGGTCCTCTTTTTCTCCTTCTATGCCTATATCTTCATTACGGTGGTCCCCCAGTGGCTGGGCCTTGAAGGAGCCGTGGTGGATATTTCCATCGGTCAGATCGCAAAGAGCGTATTTATCTACCTCGGCATCCCCTTTATTGCCGGCATCCTCTCCCGGGTGATCGGCCTTAAGATAAAGGGCAGGCAGTGGTATGAGGAAAAGTTTATTCCCAGGATCGGCCCGATTACCTTGATTGCCCTCCTCTTTACAATACTCGTAATGTTTTCCCTGAAAGGCGAATATATCGTCCAGTTACCGATGGATGTCATTCGAATAGCAATTCCACTTTGTGTCTATTTTGTGGTCATGTTCTTTCTGTCATTCTTTCTGTCGATGAAAGTGGGCGCCACCTATGAACAATCGACGACTCTCAGCTTTACGGCGGCGTCCAATAATTTCGAGCTGGCCATCGCCGTGGCAGTGGCGGTCTTCGGTATCGATTCGGGAGTGGCCTTTGCCGCCGTAATCGGTCCTCTGGTCGAGGTTCCCGTTTTAATTGGCCTGGTTACCGTAGCTTTATGGCTTAAGCGAAAGTACTTTCCCTACGCCCTCGAGACCCCAACAGGTGTCTGCCACGTGACCTGCGAAGAGTAAACCGAAGGGCTTCACGTCAATGAAGGCAAGGATACCCCCTCGCCCGACAAATTTCTCACCTTCGGGGGCAAGTGAGACAGGACAGTCGTTTTACCAAGATTGACAGGAGTGTTTTATTTGCCTATAATTCAAAATCATAAAGCTGATTTCCTATCAATGAGAAGTATCACTCTATAGGAGCCGAAGATGGATTACATCAAGATCAGATTTGCAGACGACGTTGGAACGATCAATGCCGATTTACAGGAGACCCTTGATGAAATGTTTAACATGATCAGCCCAATGTCATACCAGCGTCGGCAGCGCGTCTGGAAACCCCAGGTTGATGTCTATGAGACGACCGATGAATTTTTGATTCTGTCCGAACTGGCAGGCGTCAATCGTGAAAACCTGCGAATCGAGATCGGACGCAAAACCGTCAAGATATACGGTATCAGGCGAGAAGAGGTCATGAGCAGAAACGCACGGTACAGGCTGGCCGAAATACCCTACGGATACTTTGAAAGAAACCTCTCACTCCCCAGTCCGATAGACAGAGAAAGCGTGGAGGCAACATTAACCGAGGGACTTCTTCACATCAGATTAGCAAAGTTGCCGATTGAGAGAGTCCGAAACATATCGATCCGGACAAGTTGACATTATTCCCGAATAGTGAAACTCCCTCGCCACGATGGGCGGGGAATGCGCCCACTGTTTAGTGCAGGTTGAGGATTACGAGATAGACGATTCTTTGCAAGGGGGATACAATGTTAGACCAGAAACCTGAAGATTTGCGGAAGATTAAGATACCCGATATCCTTCCTGTAATTCCCATCTATAATGCCGTCGTTTTCCCCGCCATGACCTTTCCGATAGAGGTATACGGCCCCCAGTCGATTTCCCTTATCGATGAAGTCATGACTACAGACAGACTGGTGGGTATCGTGACATCAGAAAAGACTCCCCTGGAGGCAAAACCGGAAGATCTTTTCGGTATGGGAACCAGTGCGATGATACTGAAGATGGCGAAGCCGGAAGATAATAAGGCCCAGCTTCTCCTTCAGGGAATCGGACGATTCAAAATCACCGAATTTATCGAAGGGGCCCCCTACATGCGGGTCAAGGCGGAACCGGTAGAAGATGAAGGAACAAAGGATATCGAAACAGAGGCCCTGATGACGAACCTGGTGGGACTCTTTGACAGAATTGTCAATCTTTCGCCCTTTCTGCCCCAGGAATTCAGTCTGGTTGCAAAGTCTATCGCGGAGGCCGGGGTATTAGCCGATATGATCGCCTCTATTATCAATGCCTCCACAGAGGAAAAGCAGGGGGTTCTGGAAATACAAAATGTGAAAAAACGATTAAAAGAGGTAACGAGACTTGTCAATCACCAGGTGGAAGTCATGGAACTCGGGGACAAGATTCAGTCCCAGGTAAAAAGTGATATCGATAAGAATCAGCGCGAGTACTTTCTGAGGCAACAGCTCGCCGCCATAAAAGATGAACTGGGCGAGAAGGACGAATCGAAGGTCGAGGTAGAAGAGTACCTGGCAAAGATCGAAGAGAGGAACCTGCCTGAAGAGGCACGAAAGGAAGCGGACAGGGAACTCGATCGGCTGTCACGCATGCATCCCTCATCGGCGGAATACACTGTCGTCACGACCTATCTGGACTGGGTCACGGAGCTTCCCTGGGATATGAGCACCGAAGATAACCTGAACATAGAAAAGGCACGAGCTGTTCTGGACGAAGATCACTACGGTCTTGAAAAAGCAAAAAGACGACTGATAGAGTATCTCGCCGTGAGAAAACTGAAACCCGATTCCAGGGGCCCGATACTCTGCTTCGTAGGCCCCCCGGGAACGGGGAAGACCTCTATGGGACAATCGATAGCGAGGGCACTGGGGCGAAAATTCATCCGCATGTCCCTCGGGGGAGTTCGCGACGAAGCAGAGATACGGGGACATCGCCGCACCTATATCGGGGCCCTTCCCGGTCGAATCATACAGGGCATCAGGAGGGCGGAGTCAAATAACCCCGTTTTTATGCTTGACGAAATTGACAAGGTAGGGAGTGATTTTCGCGGCGATCCCTCGTCGGCACTCCTCGAGGTGCTTGATCCCGAACAGAATTTTTCTTTCATGGATCATTATCTCGATGTGCCCTTTGACCTTTCTCATGTCATGTTTATAACCACTGCGAATATTCTGGATACCACTCCGCCCCCCCTGCGCGACAGAATGGAGGTCATTGAGCTTCCGGGGTACACACTGGAAGAAAAGACGATGATCGCGAAACGATATCTCATACCGAAACAGATTGATGCAAATGGATTGAAAAAAAAGCATATTTCTTTCACAAAGGGTGCGCTCAAGCTGATTGTATCGGGATATACCAGGGAAGCAGGCGTCAGAAACCTCGAGAGAGAAATCGCCACGATATGCCGGGGAGTGGCAAGTATGATAGCTCAGGACAAAATAGAATCTATCTCAATCACCATGAAAAATGTGCCAAAATACCTCGGTCCTGTTCGAGTAATTTCAGAGATGAGCGCCAGGACATCAATCCCGGGCGTTGCCACGGGACTGGCCTGGACCCAGGCAGGGGGTGAGCTTCTTTTCATCGAGGCGACGGCAATGAAGGGCAGAACAAGCCTTACCCTGACGGGTCAGCTGGGAGATGTAATGAAAGAATCTGCAGCGGCTGCGCTCAGCTTTATCCGTACAAATGCAGAAAAGATTGGAGTGCAAAAGGACTTTTTTGACGAGGCCGATGTCCACATTCATGTACCGGCCGGTGCTATCCCGAAAGACGGGCCCTCGGCAGGTGTTACCATGTTAACGTCTCTCACGTCTCTTCTGACAAACAGAAAGATTAAGAAAAATCTAGCCATGACGGGTGAAATCACCCTTCGGGGGCTTGTACTGCCCGTTGGCGGCATCAAGGAAAAGGTCCTCGCCGCCCATCGCGCGGGTGTCAAAGAGATAATTCTTCCCAAATGGAACGAAAAGGACCTCGAAGATGTCCCCGTAAATGTAAAGAAGGATATCAGATTTCACTTTGTGAATGATATGTTCGAGGTATTGAAGATCAGTCTTACCTGATAATAGGGAGCCCCACTCCGACATTCTCGTTCGTAAAGAGGTAAGTCTCTCTCCCGGACGAGCTCATTCACTCTGTGAAATTCCCTGGACCGATGGGGGCATCGACTGCCGCCTTTTTCTCAATCCTACAAGGCCTGCTGCCTCAACGATACACTTTGATCAATATTCCGATGGGGCTGTCCCTCCTCTCTCGCACGATCTTTGTAATACTTCCGCCATGCCAGAAGCTCCTTCTTTGATAGATAGTCATGGTAACGATAGGAGACTTCGAGTGCCCGTACGGCCTCCTCAGGAGATTCAAATACGGGAATCTGCCGATCATTTTTAATCGATATAATTCTCTCCGCTGCATTCGGGATATAGATCGCCGCTGGCTTTTCATAGGCCTGGCATAGTTTCACGATCTCGACTATCGAATCAATAACAACATCCTGCCACACATTGGGAATGGGGAGCAACCCGTCAATCTCTCCGGAAGAAAGCAGGATGTCGAATATATCGATAAATGTCTGCGTGGAAAGTCCCGGCCCCACATCGATCGGATTGGACGCATTAAATAGCTGTCCCGTTTTACGCAATTTCTCTTGTGTTTCACTTGTAAGATGTGCCATCTCGAGACCCGAGGAGACGATAAAATCGGCCGAGATACCGCCGAAGGCCCCCGAATTGGTAAAGACAGCGATCCGTTTCCCCCGTAAGGGGGGCATAGCGGTAAACATCTTCGGAAGTGAATGAAGCTCGCTGATCGAATTGAGTCGTATTATCCCCGCCTGTTTACAGGCACTGTCAAAGATGACATCGTTATTCGCCATTCCTGCAGTGTGTGACATGGCGGCCCTTGCACCCTCACTCGTTCTCCCCACCTTGTAGACGAGAATAGGTTTGTCAATCTCCTTGGCCTTCTCGAAGAGCTTGCGCCCGCACTCCACATTCTCGAGAAACATACCGATAACAGAACTATTATCATTCTTGAAATAATCGAGAAGATCAGCTTCATCGATATCTGCCTTATTCCCTATGCTGACCACCTTGTTAATTTTCGAAACTTCTGATTGTAGTGAATCTATCACCAGCGCTCCAACTCCACCACTCTGTATAATGTATGAAACGTTCCCCCTCTTTTCGAAGACATCATCATACATCCCCGGAACGATCCCGAAAAAGCAGCAGAAATTACCGTGTGTATTCAAGACGCCCAGGCAATTCGGCCCCATATATCGGATACCGTAGCGCCTTGACACTTCATCAAGTTCCTGTTGAAGCACCTCCCCGTCTGGCCCACCCTCGGAAAACCCCGCACTCTGGATTATGATGTTTTTTATCCCCTTTACACCACAGTCCCTGACCATATCCGGCACATGTCTCGCAGCGATAACCACAACAGCGAGATCGATCTCTTCATCTACTTCGAGCACACTCGAATAACCGGGGGTATCACCAATTGACTCTCCCTTTCTGTTTATTGCATAGACGCCACCACTGAAACTAATATGCTTCAAGATATTGCATATCGTCGCCCCAAGACTAAAGGGAGAATTGGATGCTCCTATTACTGCAACCGAATGGGGATTGAAAAACTTTTCCATACCTCATACCTCTCTTTTTTTGGAACTTTCTCTTACCGGGGTTTTCGTTCTCCCTACCCCCCTTCATTGAAGGATTAATAGGTCGACCGATAGTTATGGCTATCCATAGTAACCATTCAGCCGAAACCGAGTTTCAACATATTCTTAGCTACGATGCTCGTAACGGTGCCATTTCAATTGATTTGTGTAATTGATTCTTTCGCTGACTACTGGTGTATCTCCGTCAGCTCGATATTCCAAGTCTGGTTCCCTCCAGACATTGTTTACTTCTACGCACAAGCCTTCCTTTTTCTATCGGGTTATACCTGATTATATGATAGGGATATTCCTGATTACGTATCGGGATATGGCGCGTATATTCGCGAATGCTTCTATCTTCTATAACCGATAGTGCTGCAATCGAGAGTGGTTAAGGAACTCCGAAGCCTGCTTTCTGAATCTCCCCAGAGTAATGGATCTTTTTTATCATAGCTTATCGTATTCTTTGAAATCGGTGTGGTCTTTTTGTCCTTGTGGTATGTTCTCTATTTTTTCAATCTGAATTTTCTCTTTTTTGACATCTTAAGGAGTCGCGGTATCATTCCGTTCCGCAGTTCTCCCCTATTTTCCTCAAGTTTTCCAATCCCCTCTTCTTGTGTGCTCCCGAAGCCTTTCATTGCTACCTCATCATCAATCAGCAGCCGTTGGCTCCTCACGCCATCGTTACTTGTAACGCCTTTTTCGACGCCCCCTTCGTTACTTGCTACGTTTATTTCTCCTTCTCTGATTGCAACTATCGAAATATTTTTAAGTCGCAATAGTGCCTTTTCAATTATGGATGAGTAGGTTGCATTAGAACGCTCCTTCTCCCTTGTCAGGACATACTGGGCCTCTCTCGACAGCATTATAGTGTAGGACTTCATACCCTTAGCCCTATTTTTCTCCCTCCACCTTCTTAATCGCTCTTTTTCTGTACCCATCGCGCCACCCCCCCTGTGCCTAACGTACATACTCGTTACATGTAACACATGATTTTCAATCCTGTCAATACCCATAAAACAGGCTCTACATATTCTATAATATACTTGAAAATAGATACCATACTATCTTTTTCTTGACAGCAGAAACCATTATTTTATATAAAATCCGCACCTATCAACGAACCATTTACCTTATACCTCTTTCGTATAAGGGCAGATGCTTATGTCACAACGTTGCACTCTACTGAAATATCGTTATCACGGGAGGTCGGGCTATGAAACCAGCAGGAACACAACACGTTGCAGAATTCTTCAACTGTTCAAAGGATATACTGAACAGCGTTGATGAGATAGAAAATATTCTCCGGGAAAGCATAGAAACCAGCAACATAGAGCTTATTAGCCTCAGCAGTCACCGGTATGACCCTATCGGTGTTACCGCCATCGCCATCGTCAGTGAATCACATGTGGCAATCCACACCTATCCAGAGTCGCGTCATGCCTCCATAGATATCTATACCTGTTCACGCGGACCGGCATCTGCAAGGATACTGGATTATTTGAAGGATAAACTGGAGCCTGGCACCACAAGAATCGCCGTGTTATCGAGAGGAAATCCTATCGAGGTAACAGACACGAACTGGATAACCGATGACACCGGTTCAGCGGGTTTTGACATCAGATACCACATCGAAAAAGAGATATACGCGAAGGTATCCACCTATCAAGACATCAGAATAATCGAAAATGAGACCTTTGGGAAGATGCTCTTTCTCGATAACGACCTTCAGATATCAGAATATGACGCACACCTCTATAACACAAGCATGGCCTCACCTCTTATCGATGCCGGGATTCCCCTTGATCATATTGCAGTCCTCGGGGGGGGAGACGGTGGCGTGCTGTGGGAACTCCTGAAAGATGGCGCGGGAAAGGTGACCCTCATTGATATCGATGATGCCGTTGTAAAGGCCTGCAAGACTCATCTTACTTGCATATGTCATGACGCCTTTGACGACGACAGATGCGAGTTTATAAATGATGATGTCTTCAACTATCTTGATGGCACGCATCAATTTGATGCTATAATTTATGATTTAACCATGCACCCCGAGGCATTTATCGACATGGATCGCGAAATCTTCTTGACAGACCTCTTCACGAAGATAATGTCCGATCTAAAAAAAGGTGGCGTCGTGTCTGTCCAGTGCTGCTCTGAACATGACAAGGAAACGCTCGAACTTACGAAACGCCTTCTTTCAAAGTTCCTCACCGATGTCAACTTTACAAAGACATTTATACCCTCCTACTGCACATCCTGGGTATTTGGATCGGGGATCAAGTCGTAATTACTGTAGACCATAATCAGAGAAAAGGCCCCCGAGGGTCGCAACAACACTTCGGGGGCCTTTATGTTTTGTCCGTCTTTTTTTCTAATCTGCGTATTCTATCTTTATGCTTCCCAGTTCAACCATATCATAATGTTCTACGACACCATAAAAATCTATCACATCTTTAACGGGACCGTGAATTCTACCGGCGGCTTTTAACTGATATTCGTGGAGGGGTGCATAAGTTTCGACCCCCTTACCCTCGGGCCTGATCTCCTCTTTCGGTCTATAGCCCGCTTCCATGTGAAGCCCCTCAGGGTTTTGGGATATTGCGCCGAATAGTTCTTTCAACTCGCTCCCCAGCTCCCTGGTAAAGGCCTTATAGGTAAAGTCGAAGTAGGCCATACTGATTTCCCTGACGGAGACGACCCTTATGTTGATCTCATGCTGTCGTTTCGTTAAGGCTTCACTCAGCAATTCTTGAAAACCAGCGCCAACGATCAGATGGACATGGTCACCCCTGATTCCGATGAGACGCATAAGTTGCCCGAAGGCTCCCTCGTTTTCAACATGATGGTCCTCGTTAAAGATTGCTTCCCCGTCTATCTTGCTTCCCTCGAGGAACCCTATAACGAATCCCCGAATCATATCAAAGTTCCCTTCAAAGATAACTTCATTGTACCGTTTTATCATTTTCGCTTTTCCTCTCTATCGACAATCCCTTTCTCTACCTGCTTCCAACCCTTATATCTCAGAAAAATATCAGTGTGACAACGATAAAGACAGGGATCAGTATGGGTATAGAGTATTTAATCATATACCCGAAGAAACTCGGCATATTGATTCCAGCCTCTTCCGCTATGGACTTGACCATAAAATTAGGCGCGTTCCCGATATATGTATTTGCACCCATGAACACGGCACCGGCGGAGATGGCCTTGAGAAAGGTTATAAATGCAGGATTGGCGGTTACCGATCCCGCAGCCAGCGCCGCTGGCACACCTGCCTCGCTGAGTCCGAGTTTTCCCAATGCCAGATTAAAGAAGGTCAGATAGGTAGGAGCATTATCAAGAAAAGAGGAGAGTGTTCCCGTTACCCAGAAATAATGAATCGGGTCCTTCACAACCGAAATGAGACCAGCAAGGGCACCATGACTGCCCGCTTTCAAGATGGCCAGTGCGGGGATAATCGTCATGAATATACCGGCAAAGAGCTTCGCTACTTCAATAATGGGAAACCAGCTGAAATCGTTTGCCTCTCTCAGGTCATTGGAAGTAAAAACAAGAGAAAGCGCACCCATGACGATAATACCGACATCTCTCAAGATATTCTGGTAATGCATCGCCACTCCCATGATAGTGAAATGATCCGCTTTCCAATAACCGCTCACCAGCACCAGGCTCACCACACCGGCAAGGAAAATAAAATTATGCAATCCCTCGATCTTTATGGACACTCGTTCCTCTTCGCCCACACTTGTGGTTTTTGATGCGGCCTTTTCCTTGCCATAGTAGTAGGTATCGACAAAGAAGAACATAATCAGAAGAATTACCGCGGCGACCAGCATATGGGGGAATATCCCCTTTGTTACCCAGAAGAATGGAACGTTATGAAGAAATCCTAAGAACAGGGGTGGGTCACCAAGCGGCGTCAGAGAACCACCGATATTTGCCACGAGAAAGATGAAGAAACATACCACATGGACCTTTTTCACCCTCTCGGCATTTGCCCTCAATACGGGCCGTATCATTACCATAGCCGCACCGGTGGTACCTACCCATGATGCCAGGAGGGTCCCGATCAGAAGCATAATCGTATTAAGGGTCGGCGTCCCCTTGAGAGAACCGCTGACGACAATTCCGCCGGCGATAGTAAAAAGACCCCAGAGCAAGATAATGAAGGGGATATAGTCGATGAAATAGATATGTATGATCTGATGAAACGCCTCCATCCGGTAGGCATAGAGAAAGGGCATGGCAAAGAGCAGGGCCCAGAAAGCCGAAATCTTTCCAAAGTTATTATGCCAGAAGTGCGGCAATAGGAGGGGGAAGAGGGCTATCGAAAGCAATATTCCCGCAAAGGGAATGATGGTCCATACCGGCAATATCTCACCGATAGAGGCTCCATGATGCACCGCGGCCGCGCCTCCCGCACTTGCAGCGACGGGATCGGGCAATAAAATACTACAAAGGAAGATCGATACCGTTATCACAAAAATACCGACACAATCATCTCTCCTATTCTTCATTCATTGACTCCTACTTTAATATTCTTCTCTACTACAGTAGCTATACCACACCTTCCCGTGAAGGGTCATTATGATAATTCTGGTTAATAGATCTTGGCAAATAAGAGGAAAAACGATTTCAATTGTCTGAGTTCCGGCGAGTTTATGAATCATCCGGAGCAGGCCTTCGATCTGTCAAAAAGCATTCTAGACAATTTAAACTGTGTTTATACTGCGGTTCATCGATTTATATAAATACTGCGGTAAAAAAACAAGCCAAGTGAGATAAACTCCTTGGCTTGCATTACATCGCTTCTTTCAGCTACCCCTTAATGAACGTATCAGATCGTAAGGCATAGGATATTTTTTAAATCATACTTTCTCTGCGACCTTAAGTTTTACTTCCGCTCTTGTCAGGGCATCGGTTGCCTTCTGAAAATCAGGATCATCCTTCCCCAATTTAGAAAGTTCCGTTTCCGCCTCATCCTTCTCCCGTCTCGCCTCCTCGGCATCAATCTCTTCGGCCCTCACCGCTGATTCAACGAGAAGCGTCACCTTAACATCCGTCACTTCCGCATAACCGGTACCGATGGCGAAATAAATCTTCTTATTATTTTGCGTACAATTTAACTCGCCATAGTTAACAGCACTTAAAAGCGGAACGTGCCCTATTAATACGCCAAACTCTCCTTCTGAACCCGGTACGGTTACCTCTTCGACCTTATCACTAAAGGCCAGATTCTCAGGTGTAACTATTTCCAACATCAATTCTTCAGCCATGAGTCATTATCCCTCCGACTCAACATTTTTATTCAGCTTCAAGCCTCTTGGCTTTTTCAATCACCTCTTCAATTCCTCCCACCATGTAGAAGGCCTGCTCGGGGAGATCATCATGCTTTCCTTCAAGTATCTCTTTGAATCCTCTTACCGTGTCCTGAACCGACACAAACTTCCCGTCCGTACCGGTAAACTGTGCGGCCACAAAGAAGGGCTGCGACAGGAATCTCTGTATCTTTCTCGCCCTGCTCACCGTCAGTTTATCCTCCTCGGAAAGCTCATCCATACCGAGAATGGCGATAATATCCTGCAGGTCTTTATACTTCTGAAGGATGATCTGGACCTCTCGTGACGTCTGGTAATGTTCTTCCCCGATAACATTCGGATCGAGGATACGCGATGTAGAATCGAGAGGATCAACAGCAGGATAGATACCAAGCTCCGCTATAGGACGGGAGAGGACGACGGTACCATCAAGGTGGGCAAAGGTCGTTGCCGGTGCGGGGTCGGTGAGGTCGTCGGCGGGCACATAGACACACTGAACGGCCGTAATCGATCCCTTGTTTGTCGAGGTAATGCGCTCCTGGAGCTCGCCAAGGTCGGTGGCCAGTGTCGGCTGATATCCAACCGCCGAGGGCATCCTTCCGAGGAGTGCCGACACCTCCGATCCTGCCTGGGTAAATCTGAATATATTATCGACAAAGAGAAGCACGTCCTGCCCTTCTTCATCCCTGAAATATTCAGCCGCTGCGAGAGCTGTCAGGGCAACACGGGCACGTGCTCCCGGAGGTTCCGTCATCTGACCGTAAATGAGGGCTGCCTGATTGATAACACCCGATTCTTTCATTTCCAGATAGAGATCATTTCCCTCACGGGTCCTTTCGCCGACACCGGCAAAGACGGATATTCCACCATGGTGCATGGCGATGTTATGGATCATTTCCATCATAACGACGGTCTTACCAACGCCGGCTCCGCCAAACATCCCCATCTTTCCTCCCCTGGGGAAGGGAACGAGGAGGTCAATAACCTTCACACCCGTTTCGAGAACATGAACGCTCGTATCCTGCTCCAGAAATGATGGTGCCTCACGGTGAATCGGTGCCGTCGTGGCCATATCAACCGGTCCCAGTCCGTCAACGGGCCGTCCCACCACGTTGAGGATCCTTCCAAGGCCCGATTTTCCTACGGGGACTGTAATGGGAGCACCTGTATCTTTAACCGGCATACCCCGTACCAGGCCATCGGTAATATCCATTGCTATACATCGAACCACACTATCTCCGAGGTGTTGTGCAACCTCTACGATGAGATTGTCTTCTTCGTCATTGATCGCAGGGTTAGATATCGTAATAGCATTCATAATACTGGGAAGTTGACCTTCCTCAAACTCTACGTCGACGACGGGGCCGATTACCTGTACAATCCTTCCTACGTTCATCCTTATCTCCTTATATGGTTTGTCCGATACTTCTCTTTAAGATCCTAACCCGCATGGGTTTTTATCCATTTGATAATGCTTCTGTTCCACCAACAATATCCATGAGCTCTGCCGTAATGGATGCCTGTCGAGCCTTATTGAACTTCAGGGTCAGCGATTCAATCATCTCTTCACAGTTACTCGTTGCGTTATCCATGGCAGCCATTCTCGCACCATGTTCACCTGCCGATGTCTCCAGAAGTCCCCGGTAGATGAGAACCCTCAGATACATGGGAATAATCTGTGCAAGGAGTTCTTCTTCCGATGGTTCGTAAACATAGTCGCCGTATACCTCTGTTTCCTCTTCCTCCGACTCGATCGAACCCACAGGAAGAAGCCTCGTGATAACAGGCTTTTGTTGAGAAACATTCCTGAATTCATTATAGGCAATGTAGAGTTCGTCGTACTGCTCATCGATAAAGGCAGGAATGACTTCCTCCCCGATCGCCTGAGCAAGAGTCATATCAAAGCTATTCAGTACGTCGACGCGCTGGTCAATGATTGTCGACTTCTTTCTGAAGTAATCCCTCCCCTTCTTTCCGATGGTAATGAGAGAGACTTCCTGCCCCTGGCCGGCTCTGTATTTCATGAAACCTTCCACGGCTTTTATGATATTGGTGTTGAAACCTGCGCAGAGGCCTCTGTCAGAGGTCATCAGAATTACCCTGACTTTTTTTGCCTCTCGTACCGTCAGGAGCGGATTTGACTCTGTATTGACCCTGCGGGCAAGACTGTTCAGGACTTCCATAATCTTTTTCGCGTAGGGCCTGAAGTTTTCCATTCGGGTCTGTGCAGTCTTCAGCTTCGAGGCAGCTACCATGTTCATGGCCCTGGTAATCTGCTTTGTCTTTTCTACAGCCTGGGTCTGTCGTTTAATATCTCTTAAAGATTCAGCCATTCAAAAAGTACCTCTTTATCCAGTGCAACGATAGTCAGCCCTCTACTCGGCGGCAAATACTGAATCAAACTCAGTCAATATAGTGCCCATCTTCTCATCCAGTTCCGGGCTCAATATCTGCGTATCATCAATCTCTTTCAATATCTCCGGGTATTTACTGGTCACATAACTGAGCATCTGCCTCTCATAACTCTTCAGACTCTCAACGGGATACTTGTCAATAAACCCCCTGACACCGGCGTATAAGATAACCACTTCCTCGCCGAGAGACATGGGAACATACTGGGGTTGTTTCAATATCTCCACCAGACGCACACCTCTGTCGAGCTGTGCCTGAGTTGCCTTGTCGAGGTCACTGCCAAACTGGGCAAAGGAAGCCAGTTCGCGGTACTGCGCGAGGTCGAGTTTCATTGTTCCCGCTACCTGTTTCATCGCCTTCACCTGTGCCGCACCACCGACACGAGAGACGGAGATGCCGACGTTGATGGCGGGTCTGACACCGGAGTAGAAAAGATCCGGCTCGAGAAAGACCTGACCGTCGGTAATGGAGATAACGTTCGTCGGGATAAAGGCCGACACATCTCCGGCCTGCGTTTCAATAATCGGAAGTGCCGTCAGGGATCCACTGCCGAGATCTTCGCTCACCCTGGCAGCCCTTTCGAGCAGGCGTGAGTGGTTATAGAAGATGTCGCCGGGATAGGCTTCACGTCCAGGAGGACGTCTCAGAAGAAGTGAAATCTGCCGATAGGCAACGGCCTGTTTGGAAAGATCGTCATAAATAATCAGTGCATCCTGTCCGTTATCCCTGAAATACTCACCGATGCTGCAACCGGCAAAGGCTGAAATGTACTGGAGTGTTCCCGGATCACTTGCACAGGCAGATACCACACAGGTATAATCCATGGCATCATATTTCCTCAGCGCCTCGACAACCTGGGCCACTGTCGATTTTTTCTGACCGATCGCCACATAGATACATTTGACGCCCGTATCTTTCTGCCGTATGATGGCATCAACACAGATCGCTGTTTTTCCGATCTGGCGGTCACCAATAACAAGTTCCCTCTGTCCCCGTCCGATCGGCGTCATGGCATCAATGGCCTTAAGCCCCGTGTAAAGAGGCTGATTAACAGGCTGTCTCTGGATAACGCCGGGAGCAACCATTTCTATCCTTCGGTACTCCGTTGTCTCGATGGGACCCTTTCCATCAATCGGGTCACCGGTGCCATCGATAACTCGACCGAGTAAGCCCTCACCCACGGGAACCTGCGCAATTTTTCCCGTTCTCTTTACTATGTCACCCTCTTTGATATGCGTATCTTCACCAAGGATGGCAACACCAACATTGTCTCTTTCCAGATTGAGAACCATACCCAGTATGCCACCTGGAAATTCGAGGAGTTCCATGGCCATGGCATTTTCCACGCCGTAGACTCGTGCAATACCGTCACCCACGGACAAGACGGTCCCCGTCTCACTGACATCAAGCTTCTTCTCATATTCCTTTATCTGCTTGGAAATTATCTGAGTTATTTCCTCTGCCCTGATTGCTTCCATCCTTTACATCTCCTCCCTTATGAGTTCCCTTATACTCCTGAGCTGTGCCTTAACGCTTCCATCGTAAAGGGTATCCCCTATACCTATCACAACACCACCTAATAACGATGGATCTTCATCAATAACCATCTCGACGTTCTTGCCGGTGAGACTCTCCAGCTGTTTCTGTATCTTCTCCGACAAGGCATCCGTGAGCGGAAAGGCCGTTTTCAAGCTTACCCGCGCCTTATTCAAGGCATCATCCATGTACTTCTCGTAGCACACTTCGATCTCATTCAGGATATCGATCCTCTTCTTGTCGACGAGTAACTTCAAGAAATTGGATGTGATAAGGGAAACACTTATTTTCTCAAGGATTTCTGTGATGACGACCTTCTTGTCAGATTCGTCAAAGATTGGGTTTGCAAAAAATTCCCTTAGGTTCTCGTTTTCTTCCAGCACAGAGGAAAAGCTTTTCAGCTCATTATAGATGGCTTCGATTTTTGCCTCTTCCCGTGCTATCTCAAACAGCGCCTTTGCGTATCGCTTTGCAATATCACTTCCGATCAATTTTTGCTCACCATCCTATCTAAGAAATTTTCGACCATTGCTTCATGATCTTCATTCTTTACGCTCTTCGCCAAAATCTCTTCGGCCATTTCAACCGAAATGTCCGCCGCTTCCACCCTCAGCCGGTTAACGGCCTTATTAAATTCCTGTTCGATCCTCGCCTTGGCATCTTCCTTCATCTTCTCGGCGTTTCTCTTGGCATCTTCAATGATCTTCTCTTTTTCCTGTATGCCCTGAGCCCGTATCAGATCAGTCATTTCGCTTACTTCTTCAGAAGCCTTATCCACCCGTGCAATGCACTCCTGCAACTTCTGCTGCGCCTCTTTCTTGGCCGCCTCTGCCTCTTCCAGGGAAGCATTGACCGCCTCACGATTTCCTACAAAAAAGCCCTTGATTGCCTTGGCTCCAAGTTTGTATAGAATAAAAACCAGCACGGCAAAGTTGAGGATTCTCCATCCAAAATCTATCAGTTTGTGGCTGTCATGGCCTCCCGCTTCAGCCCCACCGGAGGCATAGGCAATTGCCGAGGTAGCAAGGAGAATCAAAAAAACAAAGAATAGCTTTTTCTTCATTGCACACCCCTTCCCAGTACCTTTTCGGAAATTTCAACAGCGATCTTCTTCGCTTGATCCCTCAATACGTTCCTCGCCGCCTCCCTTTCACTGGCCAGAGTAACCTTGAACCCTTCGATCATGGTTGAAATCTCGCCTCTTGCTCCCTCAATTATCGTCTTCCCCGCTTCTTCTCCCTCATCCTTGACCTCGTTTCGCTGACTCATAGCTTCCTGTCTTGCCTGACGCATCTTTTCCTCGTAATCGGCAATTTTCAGTTTGGCCTCTTCATCAAGAGAATCGACCTCGCTTTTTGAATCCTCGATTTTTTTATTTCTTTCGTCAATGATCTTTGTGATGGGTTTATAAAGGAGAATATTAAGAATGAAGATTAAAAGAAGGAAATTTAACATCTGGATTAACATGGTATAATTCAGGTCAATCATACTTCCACACCTCACGCCGAATGCGAATAATCGAAATCTTAAATCCCTATATCAATGTGCCTCTAAAAAATCGTGGTGTTCTAAGCATACATAGACTGGATTGTCAAGTATTTTTTGACCGGCGGTCATAAAAATATAGAAAAAAACGACCTGAAGTTGAAAGAGATATTCTCGGTTCTTCCTAAGACAAAAAAATCGCTCTGATCTCAGCTGTCACTCGTTTTCGTCATGTGACAATCACCATCAAAAACACCCCCCTCGTGTACCATAAGGATCGATGTCGTCAATGGACCTTGCAGTCGTCCCTGAGAGGTTATCTCCGTTTTCTCCGTGATATTCAGATTCCCCCTGACCTCTCCAAATATTAGTACATTATCGACGTCAATATCGGCTTCCACCAGCGATCCATCGCCTATGATAAGCGTCCCCTTTCCGAGCACCTCGCCCTTGAAGTTTCCTTCAATCCTTACGGTACCTGTCAAGACAAGTTTTCCCTCGAATTCGGCACCCTTCCCTAAAAATGCCTTGATGTCTTCATCCTTCTTTATCCTTGTTTTCCTGCTTACCATCAACAATCTCCCTTGAACGTTCTTTTTATCATGGGTGCAAAACAAACCTTCTCATACTTATATTCATCAGCAGACCGATACCTGTCAAGAGTATGACCATCGAAGAGCCCCCATAACTTAAAAAAGGAAGGGGGATCCCCACGACGGGAAAAAGACCGAGGACCATACCGATATTGATAACGACCTCCCAGAAAATAAACATGGTAACACCAAAGGCAATCAGTGTCCCGGGCAAGTCCCTCGAGTTTCGTGCAATCTTGAATCCCCACAGGATAAGGGAAAGGAAAATGAAGAGCAGGACGAAAACGCCGAGGAAACCCCATTCTTCGGCAAAGACGGAAAATACGAAATCCGTTTGCTGTTCCGGCAGAAATTTTAACTGTGTCTGGGTACCTTTCAGATATCCCTTTCCGAAGAAACCACCTGAGCCGATTGCAATCATCGACTGAATAATATGATAACCCGAACCGAGGGGATCTCTCTCGGGATTCAAAAAGGAGAGGATCCGTTCCCGCTGATAATCCTTCATGATAAACCAGAGAAGGGGGGCCAGGACTGATGAAACCGCGGCAATGGAAATGACAATATTCCTCCTCATCCCCATAAAAAAGACCATGGTGAAGAAAAGCAGTGCCAAGAAAAGAGAGGTTCCAAGATCGGGCTGCCGCATAATCAACAGGAAGGGCACCATTATGATAAAAAGAAGGATCAATACATTTCTCAGATAATACCCTTCGTCAATCTGATTATCTCTGTAAAACCTCGCAAGGGCAATAATCATCGTCAACTTGACCAGCTCCGAGGGTTGAAAGGAGAAGCCGAAAAAAACCAGCCATCTCTGAGAGCCGTGGGTTATATGACCGAGGAAAAAAACCATCAAGAGGAGCAGAAGGGATATGGCATGTATGGTATAGGCCTGTCTGATAATAATGCGGTAATCGATACTGAAGGCCGCTATCATAAGGATCAGGCCCATCGCTATCCAATAAATCTGCTTGATGTAAAGCGGCTCTCCCCTTGTCCCGGCAAGGTTAAAGCCGGCACTGTAGAGATTTAACAACCCCAGGCCGCTTATCGCCATAACGATGACCAGGAGTATCCAATCAAAATTAACAAAGAGTCTGCGATCGATCTTCACAATTATATACCATCCCGACTGGAAATAGCTGACACCGGAGTAACATCGTGTGTGGATTGAACCATAAGACCGTCATCATGCGCCTTAAGCTCAAAGTATCCATCTACAATTCTGCGTGCTATCGGAGCAGCCGTTGAGCCGCCATGGCCCCCATGTTCAACGACTACCAAGACAGCTATTTCAGGATTATTTTGTGGTGCGTAGCAGACAAAAAGTGCATGGTCCCTCAATTTGTACGGAATTTCTTTCTTCTTTTCGTCCTCTTCCTCGGGCATTCCTACAACCTGCGCCGTTCCGGTCTTTCCCGAAACATCCCGCTCTTCTCTTTTGAGGGCCCGACCCGTGCCATGGTCCTCGTTGACAGCCCCCCAGAGGGCATATTTCAACGCCTCTAATGTTTTTTTATGAAGCGGTATCGTTGATTCCTTCTCCGGCCAAAACTCTCTGACAATATCCCCCTCTGCCGTCACTATCCGCTTTATCAATCTTGGTTTATAGAGAATCCCCCCGTTTGCTATCGCCGCGTAGGCTCGTATCAGTTGCAGTGGGGTGACGAGGACAAATCCCTGACCGATCGACAGCGAAATCGTTTCCCCCCCCTGCCAGGGCTCTTTGAACCTTTCACGCTTCCATCGCTTCGTGGGGACTAATCCGCCCTGTTCTCCATGGAGTTCTATGAAGGTCTTTGAACCAAAGCCAAATTGTTTTGAATACTCCGCTAGTTTCTCGACACCGAGCATTTCCCCCAGGTGATAGAAATAGACATCACAGGATTCGACAATTGCACGGTGCAAATCAACCGCGCCGTGACCGTTTTTTTTCCAGCACCTGAAGGTTCGATTACCCATATCGAAGGTCCCGTTGCAAACGATCTTCGTATTTTCTGTTATCAATCCTTCTTCAAGAGCTGCAGCGGCCACAAAGAGTTTATAGGTTGATCCCGGGGGGTACTGTCCTGCAATCGATCTGTTCTGCATGGGACATAACTTATCTTTGGATAAGGATTCCCAGATTTCTTCCGAGATCCCCCTGTTAAAGAGATTGGGATCAAAGGAGGGTTTGCTGATCACGGAGAGGAGTGACCCGTCACGGGGATTCATAACAATGACGGTGCCTGCCTTTTCGGTAAAGGCATCCCAGCAAATCTTCTGAAGTCTCGCATCGAGGGTGAGGGTAATATTCAACCCTGGGGCCGGTTCCACCCTCCCCAGGACATTCAGCTTTCGTCCCTGCACATTTACCTCCACCTGTTCTCCGCCACTCACCCCCTTCAGGTACCGGTCAAGGTATCGTTCTGCACCGTATTTACCAACTATGTCATCAGACCTGTAGTCTTTATAGTAATCATCGCCCAACTCGCCCGCACTGATCTCACCGACGTAACCGAGTACATGCGCTATCTCTTCACCATAGACATATTTCCGCACGGGAACGACATCAACGACAAGGCCCGGGAGATTCAATGCATTTGTCTCGACAATGGCAAGTTTATCTCTGCCGATGTCTCGTTCAATTTTAATGGGAACAAAGGGTTTTCTGTATTTGACAGCCGACAGTTTTTTTACAAGCTCGGCGCCATCCTGATCGCAGAGACCGGCAAATCGCTTTATGACACCCTGAATATCCTTGGTATCCTCGGGGATAAGGGAGACATCGAAGGAGGGTTGATTATCGACGAGAATCGTCCCCCTGGTATCATATATGAGACCCCTCAGGGGCTTCACCTCCTGAATCCGAATCCTGTTATTCTCTGAGCGCTGCCTGAGATCATCACCTTTGATTATCTGAAGATACCACAACCGTGAAATGAGCAGAAAAAGAGTGAATAAAACAAGCCACAGCAATACATTAAATTTTCTCTTGAATTTGCCCGGATCATAATCGGTCAGACGGTTTTGTTTCTCCAACATTTATGAAAACCTCAAGTCGGTTAAATAAAGAAAAAAGGGCCGGGCTTATTACACCAACAACCAGTGCCTGTGGCAAAAAAATACTCGACATATCGGAGAAGATGTTTATCCCATAGAGTGTCTTATAAACGGCAACGATAATAATACCCTCGCCGAGTGCGCAGAGAAAGGTAAAACCGGTCACAAAAAGTATCCCCTCGGCGTAGATCTTGAAGGAGGCTATTTTCGATACAAAGAAAACAAAGAGGTAGATAAAAACGTAAAGCCCAGGGATCACACTTGTTATGCAATCGAGGAAGAAGCCAAGAACAAAAGAAAGTATGCCACCCTTCACCATATCCAGTTTGAACCCGGCATAGACAACCACGACGAGTGAGAGCTCTACTCCAATTTTTCCGAGGAAGAGAAGGTCGAAGAGACTCGTCTGAAGTGCAAGAAGGAGGATCGAAAAGATGGGCAACAACAGATAATATATCATCCGCTGCCTCCTTTCTCCTTCAGGATAACCAGCATCTCTTCGAGTTTCGTCACATCAACCTCGGTTGTTACCTTGATCCTCTGGAACAGTCCGGATTTCTCTTTTTGAACGTTCCTGACCCTGCCGAGAAGCAACCCTTTCGGGAAAATACCTGCGAGGCCTGAAGATACGATAGCATCTCCCACCTTCACCTCTTCCGATCTTTGTACATACTTCAGATCGCACTCGCCCTCCCTGTCACCCTGAAGGATACCCTGTACCCTGCTCCGCTGTATGAGGGCATCAATATTGCTGTTATAATCCACAAGGAGAAGCACTTTGGATACGTTCCATGAAACCTCAATAACCCTCCCGGCGACGCCCTCAGCAGCCACAACGGGGGAATCGACACTCACACCGTCCTTCGTACCCCTGTTGATTAATACTGTCTTGAACACCGATGGCCGATTTCTTCCCACCACCTTGGCAGCAATAGTCGGGTAGACAATGTCTTTTTCCAGTCCTATATATTTTTTCAATCTTTCATATTCAAGATTGTTTTCACGGTACCCGTTCAGCTCCTCATTGAGGGCGGACAGTCTCGCCGAAAGATCCCTGTTTTCTTTCTCCAACCCGACAAGAAAAATATACCTCCCCCAAAGCCCCCCCACATACCCGAAGGCCGAGTTAATGGCCCCCTCAACAGGAGCTATCGTCTCCAAAACTATCTTCCTGAAAATCGCCATCTCCGACTGCGGTGACTTCAGGGACAGAGAGAAGATTACCAGGGAAACAAACAAAAGCACGAGGGCTGTTATGATAGTTTGATATCTCTTTAAAAATGACATTCCTTACCTGAGGAATAACAACTGCCGATTAGCGGCAGAGGTTATACGTGAAGGTGATACAGGGTTGTTTTTGAACTGTACAGCGAGCGCGTTCTCCGTTCTGTGTTGCAGACTCTGCAAGCGCATAAAAAACAAATCTATCCTTATTGGTCGGAGGTTCCCCCGGAGCTTTCCGCAGGAAACTTCACGGTTACAACTGAATCGTTACCTCTTTGAGGATATCAAGTTCGTCTAGGGCCTTGCCCGCACCTCTGGCAACAGCCGAAAGCGGATCATCGGCTATCGTGATAGGAAGACCCGTTTCCTCCCGTAAGAGCACATCGATGTTCCGCAGAAGAGCTCCCCCACCTGCCAATATGATGCCTCGGTCGACAATATCGGCAGCCAACTCGGGAGGTGCGTTTTCCAGTGCATTTCGTATGGTATCGACGATCACGCTGATCGGTTCCGCCATGGCATCCCGTACTTCTTCAGAATTAATCTCAACGATCTTCGGAATGCCCGATATAAGATCCCTTCCCTTCACATCGACCGTTCTGATTTCATTTTCCGGGTAGGCACAACCGATCGTTGTTTTTATCATTTCGCCTGTTCTTTCACCGATGAGAAGACTGTATTTCCTCTTCATATACTGGACGATCGTTTCGTCTATCTTGTCACCGGCAACCCTGACAGATTTCGAATAAACAATACCGGCAAGTGAAATCACGGCTACTTCCGTGGTACCACCTCCTATATCGACAACCATGGAACTCACAGGTTCCGTTATCGGCAACCCCGCTCCTATCGCTGCCGCCATCGGCTCCTCTATCAGATAAACTTCTCTGGCGCCTGCAGACTCTGCCGTTTCCTTAACGGCTCTCCTCTCAACAGGCGTAATACCCGATGGTATTGATATTATGATCCTGGGTCTCACCAGTGTTTTTCTATTATGAATGCGAAGGATAAAATGGCGCAGCATGGCCTCGGTAATCTCGAAATCGGCAATGACACCCTCTCTCATCGGTCGTATGGCCACAATATTTCCCGGTGTCTTACCAAGCATCCGCTTTGCGTCTTCTCCAACGGCAAGCACCTTCTTTACCCCACGAAAATCCCTGTGAACGGCCACCACCGAGGGTTCACTCAGCACCACTCCCTTCCCCCTCACACACACAAGGGTGTTTGCCGTTCCCAAATCAATAGCCAGATCGTTGGAAAATATCCCCAAAAGGTAATCGAAAAGCAAGACCTTATCCTCCTTCAGCATAAGATAACATGTACACCCTATACAGTATTTCAATGACCTAATCAATTAAAAATGTGGGCATTTCACACTTACCTCCGAAGAGATACCGTTATAATCCGCGACGATAGTCCTGCCCCAGAGCATTAAAAATATATTGCTTTTTACAGGTGTCTATACTACTAATACCCTCCAGCAATATCCATACCAAGACAAGAAAGGAATTATGTAGACAAACGATGCTCCGATTAATGCGAAAACATGCCAAAAACTGGATGATGAAGGTTGTCCTGGGAATAATCATCGTGGTGTTCGTCTTCTATTTCGGCTCTCTCAGAGGGAGGAGACAAACCGAGACAATTGCCACAATAAACAAGGCGCCCATATCTCGATCCGAATTTGTCACGGAGTATCATAACATCGTCGAAATGTACCGTCAGCAATTCGGCAACAACCTCACCGACGACCTTTTAAAGGCACTGAATCCCAAGCAGCAGGCCTTTGACAATCTGATAAACAAGGCCGTCTTACTCACCAAGGCGGACGAATTCAACTTGACCGTGAGTGAGGAGGAACTCAAGGAATCGATTGTTAATTACCCCGCATTTCAGAGAAACGGCGTTTTTGACAGGAGAATCTATGAGCAGAGACTTCGCTTCCAGAGACTCTCTCCTGAAGACTTCGAAGCCCTTCAGCAGAGGATGCTCAGAATAGAAAAGCTGGAGCGACTCATCAAGGAATCGGCAAAGGTCTCCGACGGAGAGGTCTACGACATATATAAGCTCCAGAATCAGAAGATAAAGGTGGATTTTATCAAGATTGCCACGGAGGACTTCACCAGCGAGGTAACATCGACGGAAGAAAAACTTGAAGAATATCTCAAGGAACATGGCGATGAATTCCGAATACCGAAAAAGGCGAAACTCGAGTACATAACCTACAAAGGGGCGGACTTTGCGGGCGAGACAACGGTGTCTGATGAGGAGGTTGAGGAGTACTATAACTATCACCAGGATGAATTCACCGATAATGAGAAAAAGGTATCCCCTCTTTCGGAGGTAAAGGACAAAATCCTGCCCAAGTTGAAACTGGCGGGGGGCATCGATATCGCCTATGACAAAGCCAAGTCCGCTCATGACAGCATCTATCAGGAAGAAAATTTCGAAGAGTATGCCAAAGAGAAGGGACTCACGATCGAGAGGGCGGATATCTTGTACGGAGGGGGACCGCTTCCGGCACAGATTGCCAAGCTGAGCGATCTGAGCAAATACGCCTTCGATTCCTACGAAGGAGAGATAATCCCCCTGCTTTCCGATGATACGGGCCATTACATCTTCAGGCTGGTATCAATTGAGAATTCCTACATACCAGAACTCGGTGAGATAAGAGACACCGTCAAAGCGCGATATATCGATGAGGTTTCCCAAGAGTTAGGAAAAGAACAGGCCGAAGCGATCCTGGAGCGACTGAAACAAGGAGAGACCTTGGCAACGGTATCCACAAAGGAGGGGTACGAAGTTTCGGAATCGGATTTCTTCCTTCCCGGATCCACTATACCGGGACTGGGATTTTCGGAGGAACTGGGTGAGGCCCTCTTTGAACTGTCGGAGAAAAACACCATCCCCGACGATGTATTTTTTATCGATGGATATTTCCTCGTTATCCAGTTCAAGGAAGGAGAAACGCTCAACGAGAAAGACTGGGAAGAGAAAAAGGAATCTCTGAGAACAGCCCTGCTGCAGATGAAAGGGGAGAGATACTTTCAGCTCTGGTTGGAAGAAACGAAGAACCTGATGATCGAAAAGGGAGAGTTAGAGATATTAAAGGATATCGAGAGCCTCTAGACCGGACAATCGCTCTCGAGATGCCAGGCGGCATTCAGACAATGCTGAAACTTCTTCATACATAACCTTTTCAGATAGTGAGGACAGGGCAGCCTCAATAGACACTCAAATTTATTCGCACAGCAACAACGCCCATGGAAGGGGAAATGCTCGCTCTCCGTTTCGTCAAATAGGACCCATTGATATCATCCCCCATGTAATCATAGGCATCCCTGGCTGGCATAGTCTATCATCACCACGTCCCCCCTGTCAGCCTTTTCACTGCCCCAACTATCTTTTTCCTTCCAGGTCAATCTCCATCGTATCCTCGCACATCGCAGGGCAATACTTCGTAAAAACAGCTTTTTCCTGTCATGAGGGGTATGTCACCCCTCCGGTATAGCCCGTAATGAACAGTAAATACCGGTTTCTTTATGGTATTTTTTTTGATATTAACCTCACGCAGTAGCCACTCAGGTCTTCGTCGTCTGAGAAAGAGACAGACAAGACCAATTGTGATAAGTTTATATATTTATAACTACAGAAACAAGATATACGTTAGTTGAGACATGGAGGTATAACGATGTCATATTTGACTGATAATAAAGCGGGGGCAGAGCATCTGCTTATGGGAAACGAGGCCATCGTACGAGGGGCCCTGGAAGCAGGGGTAAAGGTCGCTGCGGGATATCCCGGAACCCCCTCTTCGGAAATAGTTGATTCCTTTTCAAAGGTCGCCGGAGAACGCAACATCTATGTCGAATGGTCAACAAACGAAAAAGTCGCCCTGGAAGTTGCCTCGGCGGCATCATTTGCAGGTCTTCGGTCGCTCTGTGCAATGAAACAGAACGGGGTAAACGTTGCATCCGACTTCCTCCTCCACCTCGCAAGTTCGGGAACACGGGGAGGAATGCTCCTCGTTGCCTGTGACGATCCGGGCGCCCTTTCCAGTGTCAACGAGGGGGAATCGAGACTTTTTGCCCACCTCGTCGAAATCCCCCTTGTGGAACCGGGAGATTTACAGGAGGCAAAAGACATTATAAAATGGGCCTTTGAGCTCTCGGAAGAGATACAAAACCTCGTCATGGTGCGCAGCGTAACGCGAATGTCCCACGCAAGTGGGAACGTGAAATACGGCGACCTGCCAAGCACGGAGGCACAGGCCAATTTCAAATGCGACGGTCCACTCTTTGACCCTCTCGAGGGTCCCATGATCAGCATGATTGTCGGTGCGGCAAGTCTCCAGCACGGGCCGCAGCAGGAAAAGATCCAAAGAGCCGCCCGGATATTTGAAGAGTGTCCCTTTAATGACTATAGCGGTCCGGAAAACCCCGAACTTCTTGTAATCACCAGCAGTGCATGCAACCTCTACACGAGAGAAGCGGTAAACCTTCTCGGTATTGAAGAGAGGGCCGGAATACTCAAACTCGCCACTACCTGGCCCCTTCCCTCCAATCTGATAGCAAAACACCTCGCAAGTACCGATAAGGTGCTCATCGTCGAGGAGGTACTGCCCATTCTCGAAGAGCAGGTAAAGGTAGAGGCTGCAGAGATGGTAATGGAAATAGGGGCAAAGATCTTTTACGGAAAACGGTCAGGCCATCTCCCCTCTGTGGGTGAGCTCAATCCTGACCTCGTGGTGCGGGCGCTCTCGTCGATCCTCGACATCACCTATGAAAGTGTGAATGAAACCTTTGTCCAGGAGGCAGAAAAGCTTGCCGCCAGGGCCACGCCCGACCGGGGACTTACCTTCTGTCCGGGCTGTCCTCACCGTGCATCATTCTGGTCAATCCATAACGCACTGGAACTTGACGGTCGAAAGGGCTTCGTCTGTGGTGATATCGGGTGCTACGTGATGGGAACGCTGCCGAGCGGTTTCAGCACGGTAAAAACCCTCCATTCCATGGGTTCGGGAAGCGGTGTGGCAAGTGGTTTCGGCAAGCTCAAACAGTTTGGAATGGACCAGCCCGTGATCGCCGTCTGCGGCGACTCGACATTTTTTCATGCGGCAATGCCTGCACTCGCAAATGCCGTCCATCACAAATCTCCCTTTACAATGGTCATCCTCGACAACAGGGGCACCGCAATGACAGGATTTCAGCCCCACCCCGGCTCACCGGTAAACGTGCTCAGGGAGGAGGCACCCGCACTCGACATCGAGGCGATATGCCGTTCCATGGGGGCACACGTTGAGGTAGAGGACCCCTTTGATCTTGAGACAACGCAAAAGACATTCCACAGGCTGATTGAGATCAACGAAGGAGCAAAGGTACTGATCCTGCGACAGGCATGCGCTCTCAGTCCCGAGAGAAAGAACAAGCGTAACTATGAGATTCGTATCGATGAAGAGATATGCCTCGGCGAAAACTGTGGCTGTAACCGTCTCTGTACGCGCATCTACGGCTGTCCCGGAATCGTTTGGGATACGGAAAAAGGCGTCAGCAGGATCGATGACATGATTTGCGTCGGTTGTGGCGTCTGCGCAGATATCTGCCCCGCAGGAGCTATAATAAAAGAGGAGGTTGAATAGATCGTGGAAAAAACAACTCTGTTGAGAGATCCCTATAATATCATAATAACGGGCGTGGGAGGACAGGGAAACGTCATGTCCTCACGGGTATTAGGAAGTATGCTGGCAGATAAAGGATACTACGTCACCATCGGCGAAACCTTCGGTCCCTCCCAGCGGGGAGGTTCGGTCATGAGTCACTTGAGAATCTCCGAGAAATCGAGTTGGAGCCCTCAGATACCGGAGCATAAGGCGGATATTATAGCGGCACTTGAACCGATAGAGGCAATCAGAGTCCTCGCCCCCTACGGCAATCCCGACGTCAAAATCCTCTGTAATACCCGCCCCATCTACCCGATAACCGTAATACGGGGAGATGAGCAGTATCCTTCAATCGACGAGATCAGGGAATCGGTGACAAAACTCGCTCCCGACTCAATCTTTATTGATGCAACAGAGGAGGCACTGAAGCTGGGAAATCCGATCCTGGCAAATATAATCATGCTCGGCGCGATATGCGGATCTCACACCCTTCCCGTCGAAAAGAAAGACTTTGAGGAGGCAATCGCAGGCAGGATAAAAGACAGTCTGATTGAGATAAATTGCACAGCCTTTGATGTGGGAATGAAATTATCAGAGGGATAGTGCAGTGCTATAATAAAAAAAACCAAAAAGGTGGCCTGAGGCCACCTTTTTTACATCTCATTTCTGGCTATTCATAAGCTTTACCAGAATTTCCACAATCGAGGGATCATATCTCCCTCTTTCAGTATCCTTTTCCATAAGGGAGACGGCAAATGCATAATCCCAGCGGTTGCGATAGGGACGCCACGACGTCAGGGCATCATAGGCATCTGCAACGGATATTATGCGTGCACCAATTGGGATATCTTCACCCGACAGGCCTTCGGGATATCCGCTTCCGTCATAATTCTCGTGATGGAAAAGTACCGATTCGGAAAGAGTCTCATTCTCATATCCCATCTTTTTTAACAGACGAACCGTCTCTCTACAATGCTTTTTGATCTCCTCAAACTCATCTTTCGCTAAGGAGCCCGTACGATTGAGCAAATGGTGCGGTATGATGGATTTTCCGATATCACAGAAATAACCGGCCAGGAGGACGTCCTCTTTGTCTTTGTCCGGAAGATTCAAAGCATCAGCGATAGCATAGGAAAGAAATCCCACCACCCTCGAATGACCGATGCTTCCGTCCAGCGCCTCAACGGGAAGGACAACATCTTCCGGATAAGATACGAGCTGCGAAACCCTGTCGTAATAGGCGTCATAGAGATGTTGGGGAATCTTGCTCCTGTCCTCGAGTGAATTCTTTATTCCACTCACCTCATAGAGATGAAGCTTCTGTTTCTTTCCCTTCAACCGTATGGATCGGAGCCCTTCTACCTTCAAGGAACACTCGGCAAAGACAACTTTCACACTATCGTCTTCGGGGTCTATCTCAAGGGCCTTCTTCAGATAATCATAGGCCTGAAGGGGATCATCCCCCTTCATAAGGAGAAGACCGACTTTTTTCATCACCTCAAGGTCATCAGGTCGCCTTTCGAGTATCTCCATGCACTCGTCTATATCCTTTGCAATGACAGGATCTTCTACGGCATTAATACTCTGGACGCTCTTGATCTCAGCATTCACGAACTGGTTCACGCTGAGATAGGTCGCTTCGTCGATCGTCACGGTGCCCGGACGACATACTTCCTGGACTCGATTCGCAAGATTCACCACATCACCAAGTGCGGTGTAGGACTGCCTGTTATGACCAACCAGACCTATGATCGCCTCACCCGTGGCGATACCGATCCGCATCTGCCAGGGGAATTTATATCGCAGTACCGATTCCTGCATCTTCAACCCTGCTATCACCGATAGTAATGCATGCATTTCGTAGTCCATGGGAGCACCGAATTCCACCAGGATACCATCTCCCATATACTTGTCGATATGGGCACGGTAATCCAGCAAGGTCCGTTCCATGATTCCAAAATATCGATTAAGCTCCGTGATAACGGCATCGGCTATCCTGCTTTCCGAATACTCTGTAAAGGCCTTCAGGTCGGCAAACATGATGCTTAAGGTCCGCTTCTCCGTCCGTAATCGCTTTTCTATGATCAATCTGGCCACCGCAGGGTCCATTGTGGCATACAGCGTTTCCTCGACCTTTACCTTATGATCCTCAATGGCGGTCTTTGCCCGCTGTAAATGATCCGTTCTTTTTGCGACCTCTTCTTCCAGCCGCTCATTGTGGTCTATCAACTCCCTCGTAACATTCGTGAGGGAATCCTTGCTCTCCGTCAGTTCTTCTTTCAGCAGGACCCGTTGAATAATCTCCTGCTTTAGCTTTTCCTGAAGTTTGCCGACGAGAGCGCCCATGAGTATGAGGAAAGCGGCCCAGATGAATATAGTAACGGATAGAGTAGCAGGTTCAGGACCGACAGCGAATGAAGCGGGGTCCAAGTATACGTATACACTGACAAGGAGAACACAGAAAAAAGCACCATAGACGGCCCTCCGGGAATCAAGATAATAGGCAGCGATGAGGACTGGAATAAAATAGAAACTGAGAAAGGCGAGTTTGTAGGGAATATAATAGTTAATATAGGCGATACTCACCAGAGACAGGAAAACGAAAACCTGCTCAAAATTACGAACCAGATAGGTCTTGATCGTCTCCATCATTCTCCCTGCTTAAAAACCGAAAAAATTAAAGGCCACTTAGCACAATGAAAACGATTTAACACCGAAAGAAAGATTCCCGGAATTGACCGGGAGCCCACCCGCAGGCCCCGCCTGTGTGCGAGGGACCTCACTTTCATATGCCAAGAGTCAGAAGCTTATCCTTACTTTCACATATTGAGAGAAGATGTCAAGTGCATTGCTGCCATTGCCGCCACTTAATGACAACTCTCCGCCTCAATCGTCAATACGGAGATCGATCCACCCTCTCCCTTGTTCTGTTTCGCATCGTAGAGGGCGGAGTCAACACGGTGAAGTATTTCTTCAAACTCCATACCTCCTTTCGGAACTGCCCCCAGACCGAAGCTGACACCGGTTTTCATATCCCTGCTTTCCACCCAGTTTCTAAATTCGCGCTGCAGGCGACGTGCCACCAACTCGGCACTTTCGATCGATATATCAGTTATAATGAATACAAACTCGTCACCACCGTAGCGTGCCGAAATATCGGTCTTTCGCAATTTCGTCTTCACCATTTCCGCAAAATAGATGAGCACCCTATCACCCATTTCGTGTCCAAAGGTGTCATTGACCTGTTTGAAATCATCCAGATCGGCAAACATAACGACGAGGGGCATATTAGTTCTCTCATGTAAAGACAGGAGATACTGTGCCGCTTTCGCAAAGGCACGGCGATTCAGCAGTCCGGTGAGGGCATCCTGATCACCTATTTCCTCGGCTTCCTTCTTCATTTTTTCTATGCGTCTGATGAGCATATAGGCGTAATGAAGGGCAAAGGCCAACAAAAAGAGGGTAAAGTAAAGACCGTAAGGTGGCTGCGTACCTGTTATGAAATGCCGAAGGGGAAATACGATGATGCCGGACACCAGGGCACCAAACAGCATTTCCAGAAATATCTTGAGGCCATGCTGGATACCGTCACCTAAAACGGCAATAAGAATCAGCAATACCATCGGGGGAGTGAGAAAGGGATCAAAAAGCGTTCCCGTCACCGCACCTCCAAGATCAAACCAGGCCCCCAGGCGTATCGCGAACAAACTCGCGCCCCGTGCTTTATAATTCCACCACCATAGCAGGTGGAAAATAACAAAAGCATCAATAATCAGAAATATCTGAATTTTATTTAAGATTAAGGGAGGACGGGCCAGCCAGTTAAAGTAGATCATCGCCAGTGCTGCCAGTGACAGGCGAACAATAAGCTGAAGGATCGGCATATAAATTTCCGGGATTGAATAACTAACCTGGATGAAGGGCCTGTCGCTCATTTTCATAACCGATTCCACTTGCCATGTCTGCACTACAGTACCAATTTTATTGCCGGATGTTTTCTTAATGCTTCATATATCTCCACGCGACTCTCATCGTCATCAATATTCATCTGAAGATTTAAGGAGTGATACTTTCCCCCTTGACTGCTCCGGGAAAGGTTCAGTGTATACTCTCGTCCTCCGACTATTTCGGCAATAGCGCTCTTCATTCGTTCTTGATCGGAGCCGACGATTTTATATGTCCACCGACAGGGATACTCTATGTGGCAACCTCTTTCATTCATACAGCACAAGGATTGAAGATCCCAAAGCCCTGCTGCGACAAGCCTTCGACTCTTTGGAAAAATTTCTGATTTTATAGACTCGTCAACCCCGAACAATCAAGCAGGCGATATGCTCACCATCCAGTCCAGTCGGTCTTTACCGATAGGCCTTTGAGAAATCGATTATCTGCGCCCCTATATCATTTATGGCTTCATCTTTCAAATCCTCTTTCGAATCTTCTCAATGCGCCTCGTCCCAATTCTTCCCGGCACAGATTTCCACGATAAGGGGAACCTTCAGTGCCAATACACCCTCCATCTTATTTCGGACGAGATCGATTACATCGTGCTGCTCTCCTTCCGGAACCTCAAAGACAAGTTCATCGTGGACTTGCATAATCATGGAAGACGAAAGGTTCTTCTCTTTCAAAGATCCCGCAATATCGAGCATGGCAATCTTGATTATATCGGCGGCCGTCCCCTGTACGGGGGTATTCATCGCCATCCTCTCAGCAAACTGGCGAACAGTAACATTCCTGCTGTTGATCTCAGGAATATAGCGGCGACGACCCAGGAGCGTCGTCACAAAGCCATTTTCTCTGGCCTCAGCAAGGAGTGTCTCGATAAATCCTTTGACTCCATAAAAACGGTGAAAATATTCATCGATATAGGTTTTGGCCAGTTTCTGCGTGATTCCCAGTTCCTTGGAAAGACCGAAGGGGCTCATTCCGTAAATAATTCCGAAATTGATTACCTTGGCAAGCCGCCTCATTTCTTGATTGACCATACCGGGAAAAACTCCGAAGATATTCGAAGCAGTCCTTGTGTGTATATCCTCACCAGATTCAAAGGCTCTCAGCAACTCTGCATCTTCCGAGAGATGTGCGAGAACCCGGAGTTCTATCTGTGAGTAGTCTGCCGAGATAATCGTGTGCCCTTCGGGGACTATAAAAGCCTGACGAATCCCTTTCCCCTCCATGGTCCGTATCGGAATATTCTGAAGATTGGGGTTGCTGCTTGAAAGCCTTCCCGTTGCTGTAACCGTCTGATTGTAGGAGGTATGAACCCTCCCCGTCTTCCTGTTAACAAGGCCGGGAAGCGCGTCCACATAGGTGGACTTCAATTTAGCAAAACTCCGGTATGAAAGTATCTCAGCAGGCAGTTCATAGGACTGCGCCAGATATGTCAAGACCTCCACATCGGTTGAATAGCCCCCTTTTGTCTTCCTCCCCTTCGGGAGACCAAGTTTGTCGAAGAGTACTGTCTGAAGCTGTTTTGGAGAATTGATATTGAACTCTTCACCGGCAAGTTCATAAATCTTTTTGACGGATGTCGAGATGATCTCTCCCAGATGTCCCGACATCTCATTAAGCAACCCGACATCAAGAAGAACTCCCTTTTGTTCCATATCGGCAAGGACGGAAATGAGCGGCATTTCTATTTTATGAAAGAGATCGCCAAATCCTTCTTTCTCGATCGATTGAGCGAGGTGCTCGGCGAGTCGCCAGACACAATCGACGCGACTGCAGGAAAATTCAGCAGCCTTTTCAACCGGGACGGAGCCAAAGGAGATCGCCTTCGCACCGCTTCCGACAATATCCTTGAGAGAGGGTATTACCAGATCGAGAGCACCCCTCGCGATACCTTCCAGACCGACATCGCGTTGAGACGGATTCAGGACATAGGAGGCCACCATGACGTCGATTCCCATCCCTTTGAGCGCTATGCCCTTCCGGGAACAAACGATGGAGGCGTTTTTCATGTCATAGCCGTGCTTCCGTATCCTTTCATCACTCAGAAATGGCGCGATTCCGACAAGGACGGAATCGAGGGAAAGCTGTGGCGGCACACCTTCGTAGTCGTGCGCCAGGGGGATATAAACCCCCCCGCCTTTTGCGAGACAGATCGATATGCCAACAATCTCGGCTTTCATCGGCTCCGGGTCGGTCAGTTCCATACCGAAGGAAAAGGCCTCGGCGTTCGTTAAACCTTCAAGAAGGTCGGAAAATTCCCTATCGGAGAAAATGATCTGGCATTCGATCTCCTCTTTCTCCCCTTCCCTGTCGAGCGCACGAAGGAAGGACATAAATTCGAATTCTTGAAAGAGCTCTTTCAGAGCGGGGGTATCTGGCGCGCTTCGTTTCATTGCATCGAGCGTCACATCCACCGCGGCATCGGTTCTAATCGTGACGAGTTCACGGCTCAGACGGGCCTGGTCGGCATAGGTTGTGAGATTTTCCTTCAGCTTCGTCCCCTTTACCTTGTCCAGGTTTTCTAAAATCCCCTCCAGACCGTCGAATTCCCGGACGAGCTTCAGGGCAGTTTTCTCACCGACTCCCGGGACACCGGGAACATTGTCCGAACTATCACCGGCAAGACCGAGTATCTCCACTACCTTCTCGGGGCCGACGCCGAAGCGCTCTTTTACCCCTTCGATATCGTAGGTTTTATCCTTCATCGTATCCAGCATGAGGACATTCGCAGAAACGAGTTGCATGAGATCCTTGTCACCGGAGATGATAACCGTTGTAACATCCGGTCCACTATATTTTTTCACCAGCGTCCCAATAATATCATCCGCCTCCATGCCGGTCTCTTCAAGAACGGGCATGGAAAAACCATGGACAATCTCCTTTATCTTCGGTATCTGAGGAATCAGTTCATCGGGCATGGCCTTTCTGTTTGCCTTGTACTCCTCGTAGGCCTCGTGGCGAAAGGTGGGGCCTTTAGAATCGAATACCACGGCAATATAGTCAGGTTCCCAGTCACGACAGAGCTTCATCAGCATATTTGTAAAGCCGTAAATGGCATTGGTGGGGAATCCCTTGGAATTTGAGAGCTCCCGTATGGCGTAAAAGGCACGATAGATGTAATTACTCCCGTCAATCAGAAACAGGGTTGGTTTTGTTGACTTCTCTGTCATTTATTTCCTCTCAATCGCTGCAATACTGCACCAAAGCTACTTTGGCAGATGCAAGACGCCCGATCTCATTCTCTTCCGTGGAACCTGTTTATTTTGAAACTTCTCTGATACTCAATCGTTCGAGAGGCCTACATATCGAAGGTGGCATCGATCTTGAATTTCTTCGTCGCCCGCATATCGAGAATGCCGGAAATCCCCGTCTTGTCCTCAATCTCTCCGAGGATTTTTCCGATTTCATCGTCCCTTGATGCAATCAGGGTAAACCAGATATTGTATCGGTGGTTTCGGCGGTAGTTGTGGGTCACGCCTGTATAAGAATTAACAACGTCGACAAAGTTATTTATAGCTTCCGCAGGAACCTCGGCGGCACAGAGAGTACTCACATAACCGAGTTTCTTCGTATCGAAAACCGCCCCGATGCGTCGGATAATGCCCTCATCTTTCAGCTTCCCTATACGCCTCAGGACTTCCACTTCTGACAGGCTCACCTTTTCGCCAATACGCCTGAAGGGTTCGGCTTCAACGGGAAAATCCCGCTGCAGTATGTTTAAAATCTTCCTGTCAGTTTCATCCATAGGACATCTCGACTGATTGCCGGTTCACTTCTCTTTCCTCGGTTCGTAAACGCAGAAGGGCTCTTCCGCCAGATAATTACCCTCGATTTCATAGGCCCTGGCCCTGCACCCTCCGCATACCTTGACAAACTCGCATCTGCCGCATTTTCCCTCTAAGAGGCTCAAATCTCGAAGGTCTCTGAATATGGGTGAGTTATTCCAGATATCCTGAAAACCTCTTTCTTTCAGCTGGCCGCAGTCGATCTCCAGAAACCCGCAGGGCTGCACCTGACCGGTGTGAGAGATAAAGCAGAAGGAACTCCCTCCCATGCATCCCCGTGTCATCGCATGAAGCGGGGATTCCCCTCTTTGCGTTTTTCCCCTCTCATCCTTTTTACGCTGGTGAAAGATACGGTAATACTGTGGGGCGCAGGTGGCCTTGAGCTGGAGAGGAGCGGTAAAACTCTTTTCATAGAACCAGTTGAGCGTCTCTTCATAGTCCTCGGGGGATATCTCCTGATCGGCCATCTCCCGCGCACGACCGGTGGGAACGAGAAGAAAGATATGGTGTGCTGCCGCTCCAAGTCCAACGGTGAGATTGTAAATATCTTCGATCTGATGAAGATTCAGGCGGGAAATCGTCGTATTGATCTGGAATTCGACACCGGCCTTTTTAAAGGTTTCGATCCCTTTCAGGGAGCCTTCAAAGGCACCGGAAACTCCTCGAAAGGAATCATGGCTTTCGGCATCGGGACCATCGAGACTGATACTTATTCTTTTTATCCCCGAATTCCTCGTTTTTCGAGCTATCTCATCGGTAACGAGTGTCCCGTTTGTTGCCAGGACCATTCGGAGACCTTTTCTATCACCATAGGAGGCGATCTCAAAGATGTCGTCACGGAGATAGGGCTCGCCACCAGTCAGGATGATGACGGGGGCACTGAAGGAGGCGATATCGTCAAGAAGACTGAAACACTCCCCGGTGGTCAATTCACCCTCATAGGGCCCGTGTTCGGAGGATGCCCGGCAGTGAAGACAGGAGAGGTTGCACATCCGTGTCACCTCCCAGGCAATCATCCGGAGGGTATTGGGTAGAATGAGGGAACTTTTTTTCGCGTCCATAATAAACTCGTTATTATAACATACCTGAAGGCACAGCTATCCTCTCAGCAGTGCTGCCGCCTCCTTTGCGAAGTAGGTAATGATAATATCCGCCCCTGCCCTCTTTATCGATATAAGGCACTCCATCATCGCACGGGTCCCGTCAAGCCACCCCATAGTTTCAGCCGCCTTTATCATGGAAAACTCTCCGCTCACATTATAGGCGGCCAGGGGAAGATCGAATTCCTCTTTTGCCCTCCCTATAATATCGAGATAGGCCAGGGCCGGTTTCACCATGATAATGTCCGCCCCTTCCTCGACATCGAGGGTAATCTCCCGTATCGCCTCGTCGCTGTTGGGGGGATCCATCTGGTAGGCCCTTCTGTCACCAAACTGGGGCGCTCCCTCGGCGGCCTCACGAAAGGGACCGTAGAAGGATGAGGCGTATTTTGCCGAATAGGCCATTACCGGCAGATCATCAAATCCGTCTTCATCGAGGGCATCACGTATCGCAAGTATCTGACCGTCCATCATGGCCGAGGGCGCAACCATATCGGCGCCCGCCTCTGCATGGGATACGGCCGTTTCAGAAAGGACCTCCAGTGTCGAATCATTATCAACCTGGTCACCATTGAGAAGCCCGCAGTGTCCGTGGCTCGTGTACTCACAGAGGCAGACATCGGTAATGACCAGGATATCGGGAACGGCACCCTTTATTTCCTTCACCGCCCGCTGGATAATCCCTTCCCTGTCATAGGCGCCGGACCCCTCTTCATCCTTTTTCTCGGGAATTCCGAATAGAAGCACAGCGGGTATGCCGAGTTCCTTCGCCGTTTTTACTTCCTTTACCAGATAATCGAGAGACATCTGAAAATTTCCGGGCATGGAGGCGATGGGCTTTTTGATCTTCTTTCCCGAAGTCACAAAAAGGGGATAGACAAGATCATCGACGGAAAGACTCGTCTCCCTGATCATCCTTCGTACATTTTCATTCTTTCTCAATCGTCTTGGTCGGTACTCGGGGTAATTCATCTGACAACTCCTTCTTATCCGCCTTTCGGCCTGAATTGAACAGCGAACGCATTCCCACTGCTTGCAGAGGGGAATGCGAGAATATAAGATAATAACTTTCCTTGACAATATGATATTCCCCGCAACCTGTTGCAGGAAACTTCAACATTCAAGCTGTATTTACTTTTTTATCTCTTCGTCCGTCAAATAGCATGCCGGATCGGGGCCCCAGATGTCACCGGTAAGGCACTCTCCCCGTGCCCTGAAATTTCCACCACACACATCGAGCCAGCGGCACTCGGCACACCGCCCCGTAACGTGGGCTTTTTTGTCCTTTAACTGTACCATCAGTTCATTGGAGGTATCCTGCCATATTTCACTGAAGGGCCGCTTCCTGACATTGCCGAAGGATATATTCCTCCAGAACTGGTCGGCATGGACCTCTCCGTCCCAGCTCACACAACCGATTCCCCTACCCGAATTGTTCCCCTCATTCATCCGGAGAAGGCGTAGCACTTCTTCGGCACGCTCGGGGTCCTCCCTCAGGAGTCGCATGTAAAGATAGGGACCGTCTGCATGGTTATCAACGGTAAGGATTTCTTTTGCACATCCCCTGTCGAAGAGGTCTTTCGTCCTGTCCATGATGAGATCGATCACCCTTTTTGTCTCTTCGTGGGAAAGATCCTCTTCCATAAGTGCCGAGCCACGCCCCGAATAGACGAGGTGATAAAAACAGACCCGGGGAATATTTTCCCGCTCCACAAGATCGAAAACGGCGGGGATTTCACCGGCATTCTTCCTCGTTATGGTAAACCGTACCCCTACCTTGATTCCCCTGGCCAGACAGTTTTTTATACCCCTCATGGCCGCATCGAAGGCACCGGGAACACCCCTGAACTGATCGTTTACCTTCCCTATGCCGTCGAGGCTCACACCCACATAGGAGAGTCCCATATCACTCAGGATATCCGCCTTTTCCTCCGTAATCAGTGTCCCATTGGTGGAAATAACCGCTCTCATACCGCTGTCGACGGCAAACCGCACAAGCTCGGGCAGGTCGCCTCTCATGAGGGGTTCGCCGCCGGAGAAGAGAAGAACGGGAGAACCAAACTCGGCGAGATCCGATATTAACGCTTTTCCTTCCTCCGTAGACAGTTCATCATCGTAGCGAATATTCTGAGAACTGGAGTAACAGTGAATACATTTCAGGTTACATCGTCTCGTCACATTCCAGACCACAACGGGTCGTTTATCCTTTGAAAATTGCAAAAGGTGTGAGGGGAGTTTCCCCGACTCGGCACCGTAGCGAAGCACGTCTGAGGGTTCAACCCCTCGGCAGTACAATTTAGAAATACCTATCATGATATATTTTTAAACCACTCCTTCATCGCAGAAACAAGCCCGAGTATCTCATAGGGTCCCTGCATTATATCAACCCTGAAACCGGCTTTCTTAGCCGCCCTTTCGGTCACCGGCCCGATACAGGCAATCCTGACATTGTCGGGGAGAGTAAAATCGTCTCCCATTATGGTTATAAAGTTAGTCACCGTCGAGGAACTTGTAAAGGTGATCACATCGACCCGTCCTTCTTCAATGAGGTCTGCAAGCTCCTTTCCATCCCTTCCTGAGTTTACCGTCCGGTAGGCATCTACCACGTCGACTCCGGCACCCAGTTTTTTCAGGCCCTCGGGTATCACATCACGGGCAACCTCGGCCCGCGGAATGAGAACCCTCAAACCTTCCATATCCTGCCCATTGAGTGCCGCAACGACACCTTCGGAGATGAATTCTTCGGGAACGACATCCACGGGAATCCCCCGTCTTTCGATGGACGCTTTCGTGGCGGGACCGATCGTACAGATCTTTACTCCCTTGAGATCTCTCACGTCTCTGCCCATCTCGGTAAGACGATTGAAAAAGAATCTGACACCGTTTGCACTCGTAAAAATAATCCAGTCGTAGCCTTCAATATTCGCAAGAGCCCGGTCGAGATCGTCAAAGCTCTCGGGTGGCACTATGGCAATCGTAGGAAAATGTATGACACGGGCACCTTCCTCGGACAGAATGGAGGCGATCTCACCGGCCTGCTGTTCCGGTCTTGTCACGACGACCCCCCTTCCGAAGAGGGGTTTCGTCTCAAACCAGTTCAGGTGTTCTCTCAGCCCAGCCACCTCCCCTACAACGAAGATGGCTGGCGGAGTCATCTTTTTTTCTTCCGCCAGATCCTCGATAGCATCGAGCGTTCCCGAAAGGGTAAACTGATCGTGCGTCGTTCCCCACCTGATGATTGCCACCGGTGTATCGGGACTTCTTCCGTATTTCAGAAGACTCGCGACTATCTGAGACAGGTTCTTCACCCCCATGAGAAAGACAAGGGTCTCTATCCCCGCAAGTTTCTGCCAGTCGATCCTGCTCTTATCCTTTTGAGGGTCTTCGTGGCCCGTCACAAAGGCAACGGTAGAGGTATGCTCACGATGGGTGAGCGGTATTCCCGCATAGGCCGGAACAGCAATAGCGGAGGTGATCCCCGGTATTATCTCAAAGGGAATTTCCGCCTCGAAAAGGACCTCCGCCTCTTCCCCCCCTCTTCCGAATATGAAGGGATCTCCCCCCTTCAACCTGCCCACGATATTGCCTTCTGAGGCCTCTCGTACGAGAGTGCGATTGATTTCATCCTGGGAAGCGGTGTGGTGGCCACCCTTCTTCCCCACATAGATGAGACGTGCATCGGCTCCCGCATAATTAAGAATCTCGGGAGATACGAGGTAATCATAGACGAGGACATCCGATTTTTCGATGCACCTCACCGCCTTCACAGTCAGAAGCCCCGGGTCACCGGGACCGGCACCTATAATATAGACCTTCCCTTTTGACTTCATATCAGCACAATTCCCCATAGACCGAATCCAGAACCGCCCTGCCTCCTCGGGAGAGGATAGTTTCGGCCAGGGAATTCCCCAATTCCTCCCCCTCTTCAACCGCTCCCTTTATTTCATCCTCTATAACGATCTTACCGTCGGTACTGCCGACCAGTCCTTTGAGAATTAGCATATCTCCCCGTTTTCTTCCGATGCAGGCGATCGGCACCTGACACCCGCCACCGAGAGTTCTGAGAAAGGCCCGTTCGGCCGATACTTCGGCAAAGGTCTGCCCATGATTCAGAAAGGATAGTATCTCCTTGATTTTATGGTCATCTCTTCTCACTTCGATGCCGAGCACTCCCTGCCCCGCCGAAGGGAGCATCCTTTCAACGGGGATATACTGCGACACCTTCGCCGCCCATCCCATCCTCTTCATTCCTGCGGCGGCGGCAATGATTCCCACGAGGCCCTCGGAATCGATCTTTTTTATCCTTGTCCCGAGATTCCCCCGTATGGGAACCACCTCGATATCGGGGAGAAAATTCAAGAGCTGCATCCTCCTTCTCAGCGAACCGGTACCAATCTTCGCCCCCTGGGGAAGCTCTTCCATCTTAATGTTATTCCTCGATATCAGGACATCCCTTGGATCCTCCCGCTCGGGAATGACCGAAATTTCGAGTCCCTCGGGCAGTTCAACGGGGACATCCTTCATGCTGTGGACGGCGATTTCTATCTTCTCTTCGAGGAGGGCCTCTTCGATCTCCTTCACAAAGACACCTTTCCCTCCTATTTTGGCAAGGGAAATGTTCTGCATTCGGTCACCCCTGGTCTTTATGGGAACGATCTCGAGGGAGATGTCTCGATATTGTGCCTTAATCTCCTCGGCGATAAAACGTGCCTGAACCAGGGCGAGTTCACTTCCCCTGGTTCCAATCCTTATCGTTTCGATGTGAATACCTCCAAAGTTTCTCTGCTTTTCCACATGAGAGGCTCAATTTCACGCCTCACCTCAGAAAGCTATCCCATTTACTGCATAATTTCAACATCAACTTACAGACACTCTAAAAAGTCTCTTGTGTTCGCGGGTGAAAAGATCCCCTATATAATCTTCGTCTCCTATGATATCATTACCGCAGGGTCATAATAGATTGTCCGTTTCTTCACTCGGCAAAAGGAGGGCTTCATGGTTGAAAAAGTCATCATCATGGGAGCGGCTGGCCGGGATTTTCACAACTTCAACGTTTACTTCAGGAACAATCCCCGCTATGATGTGGTTGCCTTTACGGCAACTCAGATACCGAATATCGAAGAGCGCCTCTATCCTCCAGAACTTGCAGGAGACCGCTATCCTGAGGGGATTCCCATATATCCCGAGGCCGACCTGCCCGATCTTATCAAGAGATTTACAACAGACCTGGTGGTCTTTTCCTACAGCGATATCCCCCACAGCGAGGTCATGCACAGGGCCTCCCTCGCCATGGCCCACGGCGCCGATTTCATCATTATCGGTGCGCCCTACACCATGCTGAAGGCAGAAAAACCGGTTATAGCGGTCTGCGCGGTACGAACGGGCTGCGGCAAATCACAGACAACGAGAAAGGTCTGTTCAGTTTTGAGAAATCTCAACAAAAAGGTGGTGGTAGTTCGCCACCCCATGCCCTACGGAGATTTGAGAGCCCAGGAAGTTCAACGTTTTTCATCGTACGACGATTTCGAGCGGCACAAGTGTACCATCGAAGAGATGGAAGAATACGAACCCCTCGTTGATCAGAATATTGTCGTCTATGCCGGCGTCGACTACGAAAAGATACTAAGGGAGGCGGAGAGGGAAGCGGATATCATTGTGTGGGACGGGGGAAACAACGACACGCCCTTCTACCGACCCGATATACACATCGTTCTTTTCGATCCCCACCGTGCAGGACACGAATTATCATACTTTCCCGGTGAAACGAATATGCGCATGGCCGATATCGCAATCATCAACAAGGTGGACACGGCATCCCTCGCACAGGTGGAACAGGTAAAAAATAATATCGAGATGCACAATGCAAAGGCCGAGATCGTTCTCGCCGAGTCACCGGTCATCGTGAGCAGGCCCGAACGCATAGAGGGAAAGCGTGTCCTCGTCGTCGAAGACGGTCCCACCCTTACCCACGGGGAGATGCCCTATGGCGCCGGTGTCATCGCGGCAAAGGAATTTCATGCCGCCGAGATCATCGATCCGAGGCCATACGCCGAGGGGACCATCCATGAAACCTACCTTCGCTATCCCAACACGGGAGCGGTTCTTCCCGCCATGGGATACAGCGCCGATCAGATCCGTGACCTTGAAACGACCATCAACAGGGCTGACTGCGACCTTGTCCTCTTTGCCACACCGATTCACCTGACCCGGATTCTCTCAATCGAAAAGCCGGCCATTCGCGTCCGCTACGAATACGAGGATCATGGAAGTCCTCAACTGGAGGCAATACTCATTGATAGATTGAAATCATAGCAGCCACACTGATACCGTGCGGAGAACAGGATGGAAAAGGAAAAGAGGGAAATTCTGCTCGTTGCCCTCGGCGGCAATGCACTCATCAAAAAGGGTGAAGCCGGCACCGTCGAAGAACAATTTAAAAACCTGAAGGTCCCAATAAGCCAAATCGCTCGCCTTTCACAAAAATATCGCCTTATTATCACCCACGGGAACGGTCCCCAGGTGGGAAACCTCCTTCTGAAACAGGAAAGCTGTGATGCCGTACCGAAAATGCCCCTGGAGATCCTCGTCGCCCAGACACAAGGCCAGATCGGATATATGATCGAGTCCACCCTGGACAGCGAGATCATGAAACAGAGAATAACTCCTCAGAAACCTTTGGTGAGCCTCATCAGCTATGTGGTGGTCGATGAAAAAGGGGACACCTTTCGGAACCCCACAAAACCGATCGGACCGATCCTGACTGACGATGAAGCAACCGCCCTTCCCCATCCCACCGTCAAGACAAAAAAGGGATACCGCCGGGCCGTTGCCTCTCCCAAACCGATAACGATCGTCGAAAAACGGGAGATCGCCAAACTCATCGATATGGATTTTATCGTCGTCTGCTGCGGAGGAGGGGGAATTCCCGTCATTCGGGAAGGCCGCTCCTTTTACGGTGTCGATGCCGTCATCGACAAAGACCTGGCAAGCGCAAAACTAGCAAAGGAAGTCCGTGTCGATATCTTCCTGATCGCGACAGACGTAAAGGGCGTCTTTCTGAATTATGACCAGCCTGACCAGAGATATCTGGCCACGATGACCGTTTCCGAGGCATCCCGATATCTTAAGGAAGGCCATTTTCCCGCAGGTTCCATGGGACCGAAAATTGAAGCGGCCATGGAGTTTTTGAAGGGGGGTGGAAAGCGGGCAATTATCACCTCTGTTGCAACCATCGAAGAGGCCATTGCGGGAAAGGGGGGAACTGAGATTATACGAGGATAGAAGATTTCAAAATCGCTCCCCTGAAAGAGCGGCAATAACGATTTACAGCAATCGGTATTGCGGAGATTGAAAGGGGACTTCCTTTCTTTTAAGTAACGATGAACATGATGTGTAAAAGTTTCCCGAGAGGAATTCGCAGATGTTCTGGAGAGGCTCTCCCCCCCAAATCTCACAAAGAAACGACGGCTCACGTTTCGTGGACCCATTTAATAGACAACTTACCTATAATATTAGATATTCTAATAATATACCGGCACTATGATCGACTCAATTATCATTCTCTAAAACGTGAGAGTCTTTTTTGTAATCACTTAAATAATCATAAAATACAAGATAGTGCGTCTGAGGTAACCCTTTTGAGCAAAATAATACTTGACAGGATGTTAAAAAGCTGGCAGTTGTGTTTCTCATCTGGAAACAAAAAGTTTCCTTAGTTTATTCAGATCAGTAGAATGAGAATTTTCTTGAGATAGCAGATAGCAAGCACTGATGATTAAAGAAGCTGAAATAGGAATTCGAATCAAACAGTTCAGAAAACTAAGAAAACTGACCTTGCAGGGGTTGGCAAATTATACCGGCTTCTCGAAGGGGTATCTTTCCAAACTCGAGAAATCGGTGAAAGCACCCCCAATATCGACACTGGGTAAAATCGCAAAGGTTCTCGGGGTTTCAATAGCGGTTCTCCTCGGTGAAGAAAGACATAACAGTCCTATTTCGATAACCAGGAAACACGAACGTCCTCTCGTTGCCGAGAGAAGTGCGTTGTACGGTTATTCCTATCAAGCTGTTGCTCCTCGATATCCGAACAGGCGATCCGAACCTTATATTTTGACACTCCCTCCGAAGGTTAAATACAGAGGCGGGATGTTCCAGCATGACGGTGAGGAGCTTTTATTTGTTTTGCAGGGAAGAATGAAGTTTCAATACGGCGATGAAGAACATATCATGGAAGTGGGTGACAGTGCTTATTTTGATGCTAGTGTTCCTCATCTGGCGTTACAGGAGGGTACAGAAAAGACAAAGTGCCTCTGCGTAATCATCGATAATTGATAAATCTCATTGGGTGGTCCTTGAGGTATAATCATTACAAAGGATGACAGGGAAATTTCTGTCGGTCCGGTCAATCGTAGGAAGGAGACCTCGACTCGGTTTTTGAGTTCTTTGAAACGAATCCATAGAAACCGCTATTGCGATTATTGAAACGGGATTTCCCTTCTTCCCGTTGAGGAAGAAGGTTGTCATAGGTGTTCCGCAGAATTTCATAAGCCGTCGTTTCGTAAATAGCCGGAAGGACTCGCCACCATTGTTACGGTCTTTCCTCCTGGCAGATTCATTGTAACCACAATGCGCAGGAAATGTTTTCTCTCTACTTTCCTTAATTTACCCTGCACCACAGCTTGATTTATAGACGACGCCTCGCTGTAAGGATAATGCCACATCGCATAACGGGGTAATCCTTTCGCAAATCAGATGCAGATACCGATTTATGTTACGACCGTTCAGTTCAGATACAAGAGCAATGGTAAGAGCATCCGGCACCGGGACATTATGGTTGCCACTTCCCGTAACACGGTACGGGAGATGGTTTTGTTTCTCAGTTCAACAATCTTCGGCGCTGGAACTCTATACGATTTTATTGTTATGTAGTTAATACTTATCGATATTACTGGATTATCGGCACATTTCATAGTGCCGTTCCAACCAAGACAAGAAGGAGACAGTATGGTTTACGGATATAATGGAAAGATATTACGGGTAAATTTAACGGAGGGGAAAATTACCGAAGACTATCCCGACGAATATGTCTATCGGAAATATATGGGAGGATCGGCCTTAGCACTCTACTATCTTCTCAAAGAACAGGTACCCCATAGCGATCCCCTGGGGCCGGATAATAAATTTGTTCTCATGTCGAGTGTGGTTCAAGGGATCTCCGTCCCGGGATTTGTCAGATTTACCGCCGCCGCACGATCTCCCCTCACCGGCGGCTTTGCCGAAGGAGAAGCTGGAGGCTTCTGGGGCCCGGAATTAAAGGCTGCGGGATTTGACGGCATTATCATAGAGGGGCAGTCGCCGGAACCTGTTTATCTGTGGATAAACAACGGAACGGCGGAGTTAAGAAGCGCTCACAACCTCTGGGGAAAAGATACGGGAGACGTCGAGAGGATAATCCGCGAAGAGCATGGGGATAAACGTGTTCGCGTTCTTCAGTGCGGGCCGGGGGGAGAGCGAATGGTCCGATATGCCTGTTTGACGAATGAGTTGAAGCATGCCATCGGGCGTGCAGGTCTCGGCGCCGTTATGGGATCGAAGCGATTACGGGCCGTTGCCGTCAGAGGAACACAGAAATTACCTCTTGCCGATGAAAATCGAATCCGCGAAATAACGAAGCAGGTTATCGAAAAATTGCCTGATTATCCGATAGTTCAGAATTATAAAAAACTGGGGACAGCGTCACTTATTATGCCGAATCAGGAAGCCGGCATGCTTCCAACGAGAAACTGGCAGGCGGGCCATTTTGAAGGGGCAGAGCGAATTTCCGGGCAGACCTTGAATGACGAACTCCTCTACGGCACGAAGGGTTGTTATAAATGTCCCATTCGGTGCAAGCGTGTTGTCAAAAGCGATGGAGAATATACGGTATCTCCTGAATACGGAGGACCTGAATACGAGACAATTGCCGGTTTTGGTTCGTTGTGTGGTATTGATAACCTTGAAGCTATCGCCTATGCGAACGAACTGTGTAACAGGTGGGGTCTTGATACGATTTCCACAAGTGTTTCAATTGCCTTTGCCATGGAGTGCAGAGAAAAGGGGCTTGTAACACGAGATGATACAGATGGAATCGATCTCGTCTTCGGCAATACCGAAGCAATGCTGCAGATGGTCGAAAAGATCTCTCTGCGGGAAGGATTTGGAGAGGTGCTCTCTCAGGGAGTCAAGCGAGCATCAGAGATCATCGGAGGCGGTTCGGAAAGCTTTGCCATGCATGTCAAGGGGCAGGAGATGCCACTCCACGAAGTGAGAGGGAAACATGGCGTTGCCCTTGGATTTGCCGTCTCACCGACGGGAGCCGATCATCTCGAAGCGCCGCACGATACGGCATTGGCAGCCAGAAATATCGTCCTTGATCAGGCCAAACCTATCGGGATCCTCGATCCCTTGGTACCGCAGGATTTAGGCCCTCAGAAGATCCGTTATTTTACCCACGGCGAACAGATGTACGGTTTTTTTAACGCACTCGGACTGTGCAATTTTGCAGCCGCCCCCTATTCTCCCCTGGCATTACCGATGATTGCCGAAGTTATTCAGGCAACGACCGGCTGGAACACCAGCCTATTCGAATTAATGGAATTGGGTGAACGAGACACAACAATGGCGCGGGTCTTTAATATCCGGGAGGGATGGACGAAGGATGACGACACATTGCCGAGGCGACTCTTTGAAATTCTTGAAGGAGATAGCGCTGCCGAAAAGAAGATCCTTGAAAATGAACTGAAAGAAGCGATCAAACTCTACTATGAATCGATGGGGTGGGATTCCGAAACGGGAATTCCGACTGACGGACGATTGACATACCTCGATCTCGACTGGCTGATACAGGATAAGCCCGTCAAAAAAAAGGCCTAATTTTTGTCTGACCTGTTCCACCGTCATCAAAGGCAGCTGGCATACAGGTTAAGAGAAAAGAAGGAAATATTCACCAACAATGCAACAAAAAATGAAAGGGGAAAAAGATGAAAACAAAAAGAGTAGTATTGTTTACAGTGGTGGTGTTTTGCTTGATGCTTCTAAGCGGCAGTGCGTTTGCTGCAGATAAGGTAAAACCGATTAAGTGGAGAGCCCAGAGTACCTGGTCTGCCGGACTTCCCGTCCTGCAGGAAGCGGCCGAGCACTTTGCACAGAAAGTCGGTGAATTAAGCGGCGGTCGTCTCATCATTGACATGAATCCTGCCGGAGCGATTGTTCCCGCTAATGAACTGGTCGATGCCGTTCATAAAGGAATCGTCGATGTGAGTTGCGGGTGGTCATCATACTGGCGCGGGACCTTTCCCACTGCACCTCTATTCGGTGCCGTCGAATGCGGTCCCGTCCCGATGGAATATCTCAGCTGGGTCATGTCTGGCGGCGGACTGGAATTGTGGCAGGAAATGTACGATCGTAAGGGATACAATGTCAAGGTGCTTCCTCCCTATTCCGTTCACGGTTGTGAAGATCTTGCCTGGTCAAACAAGCCGATCAGGACTCTCGAGGATTTCAAAGGACTCAGGTTCAGGACCGGTGGATACTACTGGGGCAAGGTTCTCCAGAAGATGGGGGCATCGGTCGTGACGTTACCGGTTCCGAAGTTATTCCTTCATTGGAAAGGGGCGTTATTGATGCCGGCGAATTCAGTATGCCTGCGATTGACCTGGGCATGGGATTCCATCAAGTATGTAAGTATTTGATTATTCCTGGTATTCATCAGCCATCCTCGATGGATGAAACACTTATCAATAAAAAATCCTGGGAAAAACTTCCCGATGATCTGAAGGCCATCGTCTGGACCGCTGCCGAACAGAGCAGTTTGTGGATTATGCAGAGGGAGATGGAGGTAAATCCTCCGGCATTCAAAAAATTCCAGGATGCAGGAATCCAGATTATATCGCTTTCTCCTGAAGTTCAGGGACAGGCCAAGAAGATTGCCGATCAGATCCACAATGAAACGGCGGCCCAATATCCCTTCTTCAAAAAGGTACTCGAGTCTCAGAGAGCTTTCCATAAAACGTGGGTGAACTACTCTGCAAATTATAAGATAGAGTACAAAGAATAATCAGGGATCTCAGTGATACATGATATCGAGGAAGGTCAGAGAATGGTATTCAATGACCTTCCTCGATATGAAAGGAGAGCTTCTGTGAAAGCCTTACAACATTTTGTACTATCGGTGGATAAATTCACCGAAAAACAGGCATTGATTGTCTGCTGGTTCATATTTCCTTTAATCTTTGTCCTGGATTATGAAATTACGGCGAGATACGTATTTAACGCCCCTACCATCTGGGCATATGATTTTACCTATATATTTTATGGTCTCTTTTACATGCTTGCCGGTGCCTATACCCTGCTAAAGGATGAGCATGTCAGAATCGAAATATTATACATGAAAATGTCACCGCGGGTTCGATCGACGGTCGAAATTTTTGGGTACCTGATCTTCTTCTTCCCCGTATTCATCGCCTATCTCTATTACGGTGTTCATTTTGCCTGGGACTCCTATGTTCTGCAAGAAACTGCAAAGGAGAGTATATTTGCTCCTACCATATGGCCTTACAAGGCCGTTATGCCGATAGCAGCGCTTCTCTTGTTAATCCAGGGGCTTGCCAACTTTATCCGTCACTGCCTTATAATACTGGGGAGGGAAGTATGATTACAGATATGTTAACACCAGAATTCTTTACCATATTGATGTTTGCCGGTCTCATCGTCGGAATAATGCTGGGATTTCCCATCGCCTTTGTCATGCTCGGCATTTCCTTAGTTGTCGGACTCATCGGTGTCGGGCCGGTATTCTTTGACATGATGGTGATACGAACCTTCGGAACGATGAATCACTACGTTCTTGCGGCTATTCCGCTCTTTGTTTTCATGGGGGTAATGCTTGAACACTCGGGAATAGCCGAAAGGCTCTTTGCGGCCGTTCAGCTGTGGCTTGGGGCATTACCGGGGTCACTCCTCGTTACCACGATCGTCATCGGTACTATCCTCGCGACCTGTACCGGAATCGTCGGGGCATCGGTGTCAATCATGGGTATCCTGGCGTTACCGGCCATGTTGAAAAGAGGATATGACAAGGGACTTAGTACCGGCAGCATCTGCGCCTCAGGCACCCTGGGGATCCTCATACCTCCCAGCATCATGCTCGTCATTTATGGACCGATGGCCGGCATATCGGTCGTACAGCTCTTTGCCGGAGCTTTTGTGCCGGGATTTATTCTCAGCGGACTGTTTATCGCTTATATATTGATCAGATGCATGATGAATCCCGAGCTTGGCCCACCACTTTCAAAAGAAGAAAGAAGTGTGCCGCTGGGAACAAAAATCTTCATGCTCATTACAACGATTTTGCCGCCGATACTGATCGTACTCTCTGTGCTCGGTACTATATTCTTCGGCATCGCCGCCGTTACTGAAGCAGCCGCGGCGGGAGCACTTGCAAGCATCATACTGACCGCCGCCTACGGAAAACTCAACCTGAAAACATTGAAGGATTCCGCCTACAGAACCATGACCATAACCAGTATGATCATGTTCATCACCTTTGCGGCCTTTGTCTTTACCGGTACGTTCATGATGGTGGGTGGAAAAACCGTCATCACCGATCTGCTTCTCGGTCTTCCGCTTCCGGCGTGGGGAATGCTGCTTATTATGATGTTTGCCTACTTTATCATGGGCTTCTTTATGGACTGGATCGGTATAATTCCGATTCTCGTTCCTCTCTTCACCCCTATTGTTTTGAAATTGGGATTCGATCCATTATGGTTCGGCATCCTGGCCTGCGTCTGCATGCAGACATCATTCCTGACGCCACCGATGGCATTGTCTCTCTTCTACATAAAGGGTGTATCTCCCCCGGAAATTGATTTCGTCCAGCACATTGTGAAGGGAGTCATCCCCTTTATTATAATACAGGTTCTGGCTTTGATTCTGATCGTTGTATTCCCCGATGTGGTATTATGGCTGCCCAGTATAATCGCGAAATAGGTAGATAGGTCATTTTATGATTTTAACATATAGGATTTACGGTAATTTTTACAGCAACAAGGATAAGAGGTGTATTTATGAACGATAAAGAATATAAAATTCCGTCTCATCTGGAGGACATAATAGACTTCAAGACAGCCGGCATGACCCCTCCGAATAGAATCGTTTTCGGCTTCAATGCCGCCAAGAATCTACCCGAAGAGGTAAGGCGATTTGGAGAAGGACCCGTTATGCTTGTCAGTGATGAGATCATGAAAGACATCGGCATCGTCGATCAAGCAAAAGGATACCTTGAAGATGTTGGGCTTACAGTCGACAGCTTTACATCCGTCGAACCCGAGCCACACATCGAAACGATTGAGAGCCTGTGCTCTCTGTGTATCGACAGGTCCAGCAAGGTCATAATAGGGATAGGCGGCGGCAGTGTCATGGATGTTTCAAAGCTCGCAGCCGAAGCGGCAGGCAGCGGGAGACCGTCGAGGGATTACGCCGAAGGACACATTACCCCTGAGGGGAAAAAGCTTCCCCTCATCCTGCTCCCCACAACATCAGGAACAGGAAGTGAGGTAAGTCCCTATACCGTCGTCAAGATGGGAGAGAAGAAACGCTTTCTTCTCGATCAGCATTACTACCCCAACATGGCGATAATCGATCCTTTGCTCACCGTTACGATGCCTCCGAGCGTCACTGCCAGCACGGGTATCGATGCATTGAGTCACGCAATAGAGGGAATGATGGTTAGAAATGCAAATGTTTTTACCGAAACATTTGCCATATCGGGCATCGGAATGATTTCAAAGTATATGAGAAGAGCGGTAGCCGACGGTAACGATCTTGAGGCGCGATACTATATGTCGATGGCTGCCGCACTGTGTATGATGGCTATGTCAACATCCGGGGGTTCCTATTCGCACAGTGCTTCCTTTGTTATTTCCCAGTTTAAACCAACAGCTCACGGTGTTGGCTGTGGTCTCGGGATGCCCTATCTCATGGAATTCAACAGACCGGTTATTCGGGAGAAACTTGTCAAAATTGCAGCGGCAATGGGTGAACCTACCTGGAAATATTCGGAAGAATATTCTGCACGGCAGGCAATCCTTTCGGTTGTCAACCTGATGAAGGATTGTAATCTTCCCATCTCTCTGAAAGAATATGGCGGCATCGAGGAAGGGTGCATCGAAGAAATGGCTGAAATTATGATAGATAACTATCCGCGTGCTCTGAATCCGAGGGTTATGACTAAGGCCGATGCCCTTCGATACTACGAAAAGATGTGGCATGGAAGATATTAATATCACCTGCCTGTTATCGTGGAGCTGCACCCTCTTTGCATATCGAGAGTAATGAGACAGTACAAACTTCGATAATTATTACAGTTAAACCAGTCAGGCATCTATCTGCCAAGGGAAGGAAGAACAAGATATGATTTTAACAGACGAAGAAAAAGCCTATCGTGATGGCCAGTATGGCGAAGCGAAACGACTGGCTATGGAGCTTCTCATCGGGGTCGGCGATTCCTTTGGAGCTCAGCGGCTTATTCCAGTGTCATCAGTCCACATATTGGGTCACTATGGATCATTGCATCAGGCGGGAATCGACTTTCTCGAACGCCTGGTCTCCGGCGGAGGACAGTGTGAAGTACCGACAACCGTCGATCCGTCATCGATTGATTACGATCGTTGGGAACAATTCAAGGTACCACGAGAGTACATGGAACAGCAGCGACGACTGCAGGTAGCAGTGGAGAAGTTGGGAGTGATTCCGTCGTGGTCGTGCACACCCTACCACTCCCTGAACGTGCCGCGATTTGGCCAGAATGTAGCCTGGGCGGAATCATCGGCAATCGTCTATGCAAACTCCGTTATCGGAGCACGAACCAACCGGACGCCCTTCGGACTCGACATCAGTGCCGCCCTGACGGGAAGAATAGCCGAGACAGGGCTCTACCTTGACGAGAACAGACGGGGGACACTGCTCTACGACATTCAAATAAACGATTTGGACGATCTGGACTATCCCACCCTGGGAGCAATCGTCGGCAGCCGTTCAGGCTCGAAAATACCGGTGATCAAGGGGTTGCCGCTGACGGTGACGAACGATCAGCTGAAATGCTTTGGGGCGGGGGCTGCCTCTGCGGGAGCAGTGGCGCTTTACCATGCGCTGGGCATAACACCGGAAGCGAAATACGAAGACCCCTTCGGCGGAAAAGAGCCGGAGCAGGTTCATGTCATTACCCGCGCGGAGCTTGACGAAATGGAAGCGCAGATAACCACGGCAACACCCGATCAGAAAATCGACATGGTCACCATGGGCTGCCCGCTCCTGTCGATCGAGGAGATGAAGGCCATATACCACAAGATGAAAAACCGCAGGGTGAAACAGGGCATGCACTTCTGGATCTATCTGACACAGGAGACCTACGATCTCGGGAAGAGACTGGGAATTATCGAGCCCCTGGAATCGTCGGGGGTGTGGTTTTCCACACGGACCTGTGCGACTATTTCACCGGTCAAGACATGGGGATTCTCACATGTCATGACCAATTCAGCAAAATGCGCGCTCGTCGTTCCGTCAGAGCACAACGTCAAGATAACCTATGCAGACACCGATGCCTGCATCAGAACAGCCACCGAAGAGCAATAGGGAGGGCGAGTGATGAGCGAAAAGAGAACAATCAGAGGAAGGGGCGTAACCCCCGGCAGTGCCACAGGTGAAGCGGTCGTCAGCGAAGCTGCCTTCATGTTTGCTCATGGAGTAGAACCGAAAAACGGAGACGTGATAGACATCAGATCACCCCTGTTAGGCGAGAATGTAAAGGGGAAAGTACTGATCTTTCCCTTTGGAAAAGGATCGACCACGGGGTCTGCCTGGTTTCTGGAGGCTATCCGGCAGGGAAATGGTCCCTGCGCGGTCATCAACGTGGAGACAGAACCGATCATAGCGACGGCACTCATACTGGGGCGTCTTTTATACGACAGGCGGATACCGCTGGTTGACCGCCTTGAAGCGGACATACTGACAGTTGCAAGAAAGGGAGACACCATAACGGTCAATGGCGATACGGGCGAAGTAGCGATCGTGTCATAAAAGAAATGATTTTGAAAGTTGGGATTATATTTCTCCCGGCATTCAACATGTAGCGATCTTCTTGCATAGAGAGGGTTCCTTATAAAAGGAACCCTCTCTATGCATTGGAGCAAAGGCATATCATAAAATCATCGTGATGAATGAGGAAATAGGATCAAGAATCTGAATGTTTTATCCATTGCAATCTCACCTCATACTGTGACTGTCTGGAATTATACGAATAAACAGTCATCCCGAGATCACAAATACAGGCCTCCCCGTTCGTACAACTGCTTCATGATGGAAAGACAATTGGATATTGCGGATTCATCGTATACAGGCGCATTGGGACCTACTGAAACTCCCCACAACAGGTTGCGGGAAAGCTCCCCTTGGTAAGGAAAATGTTTATTTTCTGTTCGCCCGCTAACCCCGCCGTAGACAGCGGGGACAGAGCTCGCTGTTCCATCCAACTATTGGAATTATTTCGCCCGTTTTCGTAATTTTCTCTCAACGGTCACAACAAAATCCTGAACATTCGTGAGGATGGATCGTGCCGTCAGGGAACCACGGTTTGCCAGCTTGTTGACGGCAAATTCCGACATATCGACGATATAGAAATAGACGGGTCTCACCTGACCCTTTTGCTCCACCGCATAGGAGGGAACCATGTTTCCCGTGGCAATTGCATGGAGTTGTGTGGCCATTGCGATAACGGTGGTTGCCCGCCTTGTTATCTTTCTCATCGCATCCTGCGCCTCATAGACATCGGCGATAACCTCGGGGAGTGGTCCGTCATCGCGGATGGAACCGGCAAGGACAAAGGGCATTTTTACACCTCGCAAAGTTGTTCACACGATGGTTCACCACGGTACCTGGGAACAATAGCATGTATTATAAGAAGGCCCTGCCTGCTAGTCCAGTTTGAAGAGTTTCTTGATGACCGCGACATAGGGATTGGCAGCGCCATTTTCACTTTCCTCTTTGAGACCCGTCACCGGGTCGTGCAGGATCTTGTTTATGATAGAGTTAACGAGGATCTCCACATTTTCCCTCTCGTCGTCATCGAGATTTTTCATCCAGGACCCGGCCCTCACCATCTCACCCTTCACGATATTCTCAACTTTACTCCTGAGATCGACAACCGTTGGGACAACCTGCAGGCGTTTTAGCCACCGGGAAAATTCCAGCATCTCTGCATCAATGATCGTCTCTGCCTTTTCCGCTTCATTGATGCGATTTTTCATGTTGTCGTCGACAACACTCTGGAGGTTGTCTATATTGTAAAGGTAGACATTGTCTGCCTTCCCGAGAACGGGATCGACATCCCGGGGAACGGCAATATCGATGATAAAAAGGAGGCGGTTTTTTCGCCGTCTGAGGGCCGCGGCAATCATTGCCTCATCGATGATATAGCCCGGAGCTCCGGTGGAACTGATGATGATATCGACATCACTCAGGGCCTCTTCAAGGAGATCGAAGCTCACCGTATCGCCATGAAGGTCATTCGCCATTTTCAGGGCACGTTCGTAGGTCCTGTTGGTGAAGATCACCTTTGGTATCCCGTTGCCTATCAGGTGCTTTGCCGCAAGCTCTGCCATTTCGCCGGCACCGATGACAAGGGCACGTTTCCCTCGAAGATCTCCGAATATTTTTTTCGCAAGTTCCACCGCCGTGGAACTCACCGAAACGGCATTGTTCGCAATGGCCGTTTCGGTCCTCACCCTCTTTGCCACTCTGAAGGCATGGTGGATCAACTTATTCAATATGACACCCGTCGCTTCCCGTTCTACCGATCGACGATAGGCATCCTTGACCTGACCCAGGATCTGTGGTTCGCCCATAACCATTGAATCGAGACTGGAGGCAACCCTGAAAAGATGCCTGACGGCATCGTCATTATGGTAAATATAGAGACACCGTGCCATCTCTTCCGGAGAGAGGTTGCCATGGGAAAAGACAATGTTCTTCAGATAAACCTCCGCGGCAGCGGTCTTGGTAACATGAGCCAGAACTTCAACCCGGTTGCAGGTAGAAAGATAGAGTACCTCATTGATATGAGAATTTGTTTTTATCGTTTCAACTGTGGCCGTATCGTCATCGCAGGAGATAGAAAGTTTTTCCCGTATCTCCAGCGGTGCCGTTTTATGATTCATTCCAACAAGAATTATGTCCATATTAAATAAAGTTGTGAACCGTTACAAAAAATATATTTACGCCTACAAAGGTAAAGAGGAGGATAACAAAGGCAATAATAGAGAGAAGGGCCGCCTTTCTCCCCTTCCAGCCTATGGCGAGCCGCTGATGCAGTAGAAGGGCATACAATATCCACGATATCAGCGTCGCAATCTGCTTTGGATCCCACTGCCAGTGGCTCCCCCATACGTTTCGTGCCCAGATGGAACCAGCGATGATTCCCAGGGTGATGAGGATAAAACCGGCAACGAGACAGATGTTATTTATCCTGTCGAGTTCTCTCAGGGAAGGAAGAAGCCGACTGAAGCCATAGGCCTTCTTGTTTCTGATGAGGTCATCCTGAACAAGATACATGATGCCGGAAAGACAGGCGAGAGCGAAGAGGGCGCTTCCCGTGAGGGTCAACAGTACATGGACAGGGACCCAGGAGCTCATCAATATGGAAGGAATCGGCGTATCCTCCATCAGCCGGGCCGACGCCGTTATCGCCATGACAAGAACGACGGGCGAAACAAAGGCTCCGAGAATCCTCGTCTTTGTCTTGACCTGAAAGATGAGATAACTTCCCGAAACTGCCCAGGCTATGAATGAAAGGGATTCGTAGAGGTTTGTAACGGGACTGTGCCCTGTTTCAACCCATCTGAAGATAATAGAGGCGGTATGAACAGCGAAGGCAGAAAAGAGGATCCATGTGGACACCTTCGCCACCTGCACCTTCCTCACGACAAGAGAGGTGATATAGCCGAGCATGCTCAGGAAGTACAATCCAAGCGCTATCTTGAAGAAGAGACTGCCCATCGGTTACCACCCACCGCCTTTCATAAACCCACCCCCGTCACTCGAAAGCCGCAATGGCCTCAACATCTATCTCCTCATGGGTGAGATCGAAAAGTATCTCCTTCACCAGTTTCCATTCCTCGTTCCTGATATATTCAATGATCCCCGAACCAAGAACTGATTCAAAGACCTTCTTGTTATTCTCCGTAGATTCTCCGCGAGATATCATCCGCTCTCTCAGGGCGCCCAGTATCTCGAGAAGGATACCGTACTCCGGTCCATAGGTAGTTTCAAGCTCTTCCCGCAACCGTCTCGCCATGATGGGACTTTTACCCCCCGTTGATATGGCGATCGCAAGATCTCCCGTCCTTACTATCGAGGGAACGATAAAATCACACCGTTTCGGGTCATCGACAATATTGACAAGGATTCCGGCATCCTGCGAATCTCTGTAAATTTGTTCATTCACCTCGTCCCTGTCCGTCGCACCGATAACGATAGAGGCCCCTTGTATATAACCCCTCTCGTAGTCAGCCGATACATGCTGTATCATCTTCCCCCGTATCATCTCGTCAAGACCGGGAGTAACGGTGCTGCTCACCACGACGACCTCGGCATCACAGTCGATCAGTTTCATTACCTTTCGCTCCGCAACGTCTCCGCCGCCGACAACGACACATCGCTTCCCCGAGACGTCGAGATAGAGGGGATAGTATTTCACCGAACATCCTTTCTCAAAATATATGGCAAAATAGGTGGTTATCACGAAGATTCGGAAAATTCAAGTTACTTGAATTCTCATCAAAAAGGGGTTATAGAATCGAGATGATAGCGGCTTCACCAAGGAGATATAAAAAATGGCTGAAATAAAGGAACAATGGATTGAAATTGTCATTTCGACACCTGAGGAACTCATCGACTCATTATCAAACTTCATGATTGAACTCGGCACCCAGGGCGTATTTCAGGAGGAACCGGACCATAATTCCTTTAATGACGCCCCGACTTACAAAAACAAAGAAGAACTGAAGGCATATCTATCCCCCGGCGCGGAAGCGGAAAGAAAGATTTCATCGTTAATGGCATATATGGATAGCCTCCATGAGATTTTCCCCGACCTGGAAAAGCCTTCCTTTGTTACCCATACAATCATCGATCCGGACTGGGGGGAACAGTGGAAAAAATATTTTAAACCACTCAGGGTCAGCAAAAATATCATCATCAAACCCACATGGGAGCGATACCAAAGAGGGGGCAGGGATATCGTCATCGATATCGATCCGGGCATGGCCTTCGGGACCGGCCAGCATCCATCGACACAACTCTGTATCGTTGCCATCGAAGAACTCCTCTTGAAGGACAGGTCCTTCGAGACATGGGATGTTCTCGACGTGGGAACGGGCACGGGTATCCTTGCTATCTGCAGCGCCAAACTCGGCTCCGAACGGGTTGTGGCAATTGATATTGATGAAAAAGCCATAGAGATCGCCGCCGAAAACGTGGCCATAAACGAGGTGGAGGACCGAATAGAGATACTCTCGAGCGACATTGCCGGTTACAAGGGGAAATTTAATCTTATTGTGGCAAATCTCACGGCTAATACGCTGATAAAGATGAGGTCTCACATACTGAAGATGGTCGTGCCTGGGGGATACGTGGTGGCATCGGGTATAATAGACCAGAACACGGAAGCTATCGAGGAACACTTCGCAACCAAAGAGGTAGCAATACACGACATAAAAAGCGAGAAGGAATGGTTTTGCTACACCTTCAAGAAACAGGATAAAAAGTGACAACTCCACGGATATTTTCTCCCGAAATCCTGCGTGAAGGACATCGTGTTGATCTGGAGAGAGAAAACTCGCAGTACATACAAAATGTCCTCAGACTGAAAATGGGGGATGTGGTCTCTCTCTTTGATGGCAGGGGCTCTGAGCACGAGGCGGCAATAACAGAACTCTCGGAGGGCATAATTACCGTAGAAATAGGGGCAAAGAAGAGGGCTTGCCTTCCCGATCTAAAGGTTACCCTGGCCCAGTCACTCCCCAAGGGCAGCAAGATGGACTTCATAATCCAGAAATCGACGGAACTGGGGGTGGACAGGATAATACCCTTCATGTCGTCCCGGTCGATTCCACGATTATCGGAAAGGAAGGCGGTAGAGCGGCGAAAGAGATGGGAGAGAATCGCCGTCGAGGCATGCCGTCAGTGCGGCAGGGCACGGATACCCGAAATAAGGTCAATCGTCACCTTTGAAGAAATGCTCGAAGCGAAAGAAGAGGAAAGTCTCGGCATCCTCTTGTGGGAGGATGAGACTGAACGGGGGATCAAAGAACTGCTGAGAGATAAACGATACGGGGATTCAGGAGACTTTTTTGTTATCGTGGGACCGGAGGGAGGATTCTCGAGGGAAGAGGCAGAAAGGGCGATTGCCCGCGATTTTATCTCTGCGAGCCTGGGATCCCTTATCTTAAGAGCCGAAACCGCTCCGCTGGCCATCCTCACCATACTGCAGTATGAAAAGGGGTCATTCGGCCAAGCGGAAAAGGGAGCCCTGTGAGACATGCCGATACACTACGGAGGGTTCTGGAGAAGGCTTCTCGCATGTTTCATCGACATCACCATACTCTACATCTTTTCGACGGCACTCTTTGCCGCCTGGGTCGCTATGGCACTCAGCCCGGCCGAATCTCACGAATATTTTATTCTCTCCAAGACACCCCAGGAGATCTTGACCGGGATTCTGCTCCCCTACTACGGAATATCGGTGCTCCTAAAGATGACATACTTCACCTACTTTCACGGTACTCTCGGTCAGACACCGGGGAAAAAGCTCCTCGGCCTCAAGGTTATTGAGATAAACGGAGAAGAAATGACCTTAGGACTCGCTTTTCTGCGCTGGGTGGGATACATATTATCGAAGCTGCCGCTCTTTCTCGGTTTCATCTGGATAGGCATTGACGGAAGAAAACAGGGATGGCACGACAAAATAGCAGGAACCTGCGTTATCAGGACAAAAGGTTGACTAAAAATACTTGACAAAACAACAAAGATTAGATAACAAACGCCTTCCACATACGGTCTTAACGGGTCGGTAGCTCAGTCGGTAGAGCACGGGACTGAAAATCCCGGTGTCGGCAGTTCGATTCTGCCCTGACCCACCATTTATATCAAGAGGTTAGCAACCGACGCTAACCTCTTTTTTTTGTCCTCTCGGCCTCTTTTAATGTCAACGGTCAAAAAGAGAGGCGTAAGAGTTGCTATTCCTTAGAATTACCGGGAAATCGAACTTCTTTTTCGTTGATTTATACATCCATTGCTGTTATAGCCATTGGGCCTGAGTTGTAACAAATTCAGTGGACACAAGTCATCACAAGCCATTCAGAACCACCACACATACCACAAGGATTTAAAATGGAACTACTCCACGGCAGGAAGGAAAAACGCCTTCACAAAGATACGGGGGGTATTGCCGATTCCCCGTTAAAGATCTGCATTCTCACCTACAGAGGGAACCCCACCTGCGGCGGCCAGGGAGTATATGTCAAGCGGTTGAGCACTGCACTTCGGGACCTGGGACACCACGTCGACGTGGTATCCGGTCCGCCCTATCCTCACCTGGATGACGGCGTAACCCTTCGGAAACTACCGAGCCTCGATCTTTATAACCCCGATGATCTTTTCAGGGTTCCCAGTGTCAGAGAATTGAAATCACCGATCAACCTCATTGAATGGCTCGGAGTTTCGAGCGGCGGCTTTCCCGAACCGCTTACCTTCAGTTTGCGGGCCTACAACTTCTTCCGCGGCAACGGACACGGCTATGACATCATTCATGACAACCAGTGCCTCGGCTATGGACTGCTCGGCCTCAATGGACTGGGTTTGCCGCTCGTCGCCACGATCCACCATCCGATCACCGTGGACAGAGACGTCGAGGTCGAGGCGGAGAGAAAATCCTGGAGAAAGCTGAAGGTTCACCGGTGGTACTCCTTTCTCGGCATGCAGGGGAGAACATCGAGAAGGCTTTCGCACATCATAACCGTTTCGGAGGCATCAAAGAAGGACATCGGCGGCGCATTCAAGATCCCCGCGCGAAAATTCCGGGTCATTGCAAACGGAATCAATACGGATATATTTCACCCCGAACCTGGTGTAAAAAGGCGTGAAAACCGTCTTATGGTAACCAACAGTGCCGACACACCCCTCAAGGGACTGAGATACCTTCTTGAGGCCGTCGCTTCGATACGAAAAAAACGTAAGATAAGCCTCACCGTCATCGGCCAGCCCAAAAAGGACGGCGTCATCGACACCCTCGTCCGAAACCTCGGTCTTGGGAACTGCGTCACCTTCACCGGTCGAATCGACGATAGTGAATTTGCACGCTACTACGCCGAGACAACAATGGCCGTTGTCCCCTCTATCTATGAGGGTTTCGGACTCCCCGCCGGAGAGGCAATGGCCTGCGGCGTGCCGGTGATAAGCACCACAGGCGGCGCCCTTCCGGAGGTCGTGGGAGACGCAGGAATCCTTGTCCCCCCCGGTGACGCCACGGCACTGGAAAAATCCATCCTCACCCTCCTCGATAATCCCGAAAAACGGGACACGCTGGGAAGGGCCGGGTATGAACGGGTGTTGAATAATTTCACCTGGCGCAATACGGCGATGAATGTCGTTGATGTCTACCAGGAGGCCATCGATGCTCACCGTTGATTTCAAAAAACTTGACCTTTCTCCCGGATTTCGTGTATTAGATGCAGGTTGCGGCGCGGGACGCCACTTAAGCGAGGCGTTCAGACACCGGGGCATCGACGTCGTCGGCATCGATCTCAGGAAAGAGGACCTTGTCACGGCGAAGAATACCCTGAAGGTCATGCAGCACGAGGGGGAAGACGGGGGGGGATCGTGGCTCATCGCGAAAAGTGACATCACTCACATCCCATTTGAAGACGAATCCTTCGATATCGTTATATGCTCGGAGGTCCTTGAACACATTCCGGAACAGGAAAGGGCCGCACGAGAGATCATCCGTGTATTAAAGACAGGCAAATCTTTGATAGTCAGTGTTCCGCGCTATTTTCCCGAACGGATATGCTGGGCACTTTCCGAGGACTACCACACGGAAGAGGGGGGACATATCAGGATATACCGGAGAAAGGAGCTTCTGAAGCTGCTTGAGAGGGCGGGAGCCAGGTGCGTTGCGAAGGATTTTGCACACTCTCTCCACAGCCCCTACTGGTGGCTCAAGTGTCTCGTGGGACATAAGAATGACAACGCTCCTCTGGTAAAGCTCTACCACAAATTCCTGGTCTGGGATATCATGAAAAAGCCGCTCCTTACACGGACGCTGGACAGGGTGTTAAATCCCTTCATAGCGAAGAGTATCGTATTATACCTCAAAAAGGGGGACCAATATGGAGCTTGAAATATCCCGCCGCGATTATTCCCTGCCGGTACAGGTAGAGTTACTCGCAGCGTCGATAGCCGATGTTCAGAAGGAAAACGGGGAAATTCCCTGGCACGACGGTGGAAAAACCGATCCCTGGGACCATGTTGAAGCTGCCATAGGGCTCAGCATCGGCGGATACTTTGAAGAAGCGAGACGGGCCTTCGAGTGGTTGAGACAAACACAGCTTAAGGACGGTTCCTGGTACTCCGCTTACAGGGATGGAAAACCGGAGGACATGACCAAAGAGAGCAACATGTCGTCCTATATGGCCGTGGGACTCTATCACTATTACCTCATAACGAATGACAGAAAAGTTCTCTCCTCCCTATGGCCCACCATGTCGGCGGGAATCGATTATGCGATAGGTCTCCAGGCACCCGGTGGTGAGATCTACTGGGCGCGGAATCCGCAGTGCATCGTCGACCCGATGGCCCTTCTGACGGGATCGAGCTCCGTTTACATGAGTATAAAATGCGCACTCGCTATCGCGTCCCTTCTGGGTCATGAAAGACCGGCGTGGCAGGTGGCACTGAAAAAACTCGGCAACGCCATCCGCACCAAACCCCATCTCTTTAATATGGAGAAGTCCCGCTTTTCCATGGACTGGTTCTACCCGGTCTTATGCGGGGCAATAACCGGCGATGAGGCCTGCAAACGGATTGAAAAATCGTGGGACATATTTGTCGTTGAAGATTTAGGGGTACGCTGCGTGTCCGATGAACCCTGGGTTACCATGGCTGAAACGTCGGAACTGGCACTGACGCTCATAGCTATCGGTAAGGAAGAACTCGCCGAAACCATCTTGAAATCAATAGAGGACAAGAAATTTGATGACGGTTCCTACTGGTGCGGCGTCACCTTCCCCGCCAATATCATATGGCCGGAGGAAAAGATTACCTGGACAAATGCCGCAGCGCTTCTCGCGACTGATGCAGTTTATAATATCACTCCCGCCTCCCGTCTGTTCAACCATGCCTTCTGGGAACAACAAAACTTGCGGCAGTCTCAATCGAGACCGGTTACAAAGGAACGGCACAGACTGTTCAGCACGGAAGATAGGGTCATAGCTCCCCAAAGAACGTAAAGGTCTGCTATCATTGAGACGAGATCATAAACCCTATTATCTGAAGAAATTAGACCTGAAATTTCGGGACTGGTATGTGAGGCACTTTCTCGAGCCCCAGTTCACCTCTCTCGGTACAAACTACACCTTCATGAAGCCCTGGCATGTGGAGATCTTCGGCGAACCCATCGAACTCGGAGACTATGCAAACGTTATCACCACACCCGATCACAAGGTGAGGCTGACAATATGGTCGGACAGCACGGAAAAGGGGGCAATACGTATCGGTCATCATTGTCTTCTCTGCCCCGGGGTACGGATACAATCGGCATTGGAGGTAACGATCGGCAACAACTGTATGATGGCAAGTAGTGCCTACATAACCGATTCCGACTGGCACGACGTATATGACAGGACCGATCCCGTAGGAAAATCAGCACCGGTAAAGATAGGAAACAATGTGTGGATAGGAGACGGTGCCATTGTATGCAAAGGAGTCACCATCGGTGATAACAGCGTCATCGGTGCCAGGGCGGTCGTCGTGAGAGACATACCGCCAAACTCAATCGCGGCGGGGAACCCCGCAGAAGTGGTCAATGCTATTGACCCCGAAAAACCGATGATAACCAGGGCTGACTGGTTTTCCGAACCAGACCTCTCATATCGCATCGATGAACTGGACAGAGAGATGCTGGAAGGCAATACCCTGTTAGGTTGGTTGCGCTCCCTTCTCTTCCCGGTCAAAGGAGATTAGGAGACCGATTGAACTATGAAAATTGTGCTCGTTGCGCCACCCTACCCTCTCGAGGAAGCCCCCTCGCCACCACTCGGAATATGCTACGCCGCTGCGGCATGTGAGGCAGCGGGAGCAGAGGTCGTCATCCTCGATTATATCGTCCGCAAATACACACCGGAAAAACTGATCGAAGAACTCGAAGCGCTGAAACCCGATGCCGTCGGCACCTCGTCGGTAACGATGAACTTTTCCGCGGCAGCGGAGATCATGCAGGCGGCAAAGAGATATAACCCCTCGATTATAACCATGATGGGAGGACCTCACGTTTCCTTCGATGTCGAAAATACCCTCACCACCTACCCGGACATTGACCTCATCGTTATCGGCGAGGGAGAGGAAACCCTGAAGGAACTGGTCCCCAGACTTTTCGAGAAGAATCTATGGCACAGTATTAAAGGGATCGCCTTTCAGGAAAAGGGGAAGATTATCATAACGGAACCGCGGGAGCTTATCGAAGACCTTGACACCCTCCCCTTACCGGCTCGGCACCTCCTCCCCATGTCACGCTATCTGGCCCTCGGTTTTCCCGTGAGCATCATCACAAGCCGGGGATGTCCGAACCGGTGTATCTTCTGCCAGGGGAGACGGATGGTGGGGTATAAGGTGCGTCACAGGACACCAAAGCTTGTCGTCGATGAGATCGAGGATATCCTCTCCTATGGCTGGACCAGGATAAACATCGCCGACGACATCTTCACGGCAAACAAAGAGCGGGTCCTCGAGATCTGCAACGAAATCAAGAAACGAGGAATATCCTTTACCTGGAGTGCCTTCGCCCGAGTCAATACAGTGGACAGGGAAATCATCGAGGCGATGAGAGACGTAGGTTGTGACAGTGTGAGCTTCGGCATCGAATCGGGAAACCCCGAAATGCTGAAGAGGATACGAAAGGGGATCACCCTCGATCAGGCGAGAAAGGCAACGCAATACTGCAGGGATGCCGGAATGATAACCCATGCATCCTTTATGGTGGGACTTCCGGGAGAATCAAAGGAAACGATGCGGGATTCGAAAGACTTTGCCGAGGAGCTTGACATCATCTACGGGTATCACTTTCTTGCACCCTTCCCGGGCACCACGGTGAGAGAGAAGATCGATGAGTATGACCTCGAGATCCTCACCGATGACTGGGACCGCTATGACGCCAACGCCCCGATCGTCAGAACTTCACAGCTCGCACCGGAGGATATGGAAGATTTCGTTTCGGCCTTCACCGGGATGCACCAGGATGAATGGAGAAAGACAGAAAAAAAATACCATGAGGGAACCTGCTCCCCCGATGATCACATCAGGATTGAGGGATTTTACCGGACGCAGATCATCTTTCATCTCCTCTCGGAAGATATAATCGAAAAGATCGTCACGTCGGAAAATAATGACGATCCAATCACCGAGTTATCGGAGAAGATATCGATAATCGCCGGAATGGAATATGGCGACCTGGTAACCCGCACCATCAGGAGCCTCATCGATGCGGGCTACATAAAGCACACAAGCGAAGAGGGCAGCAACAGATGGTACTGGACGCACAATAAAAGCCTCGACGAGCTACCAGTCTCTGATAGTTGATATCTCTTCGGGAACCTTTCCCGTCTCCAACCGTTTTAACACCCCGAGTGTTTTCACCGTGGGAAGTTCTGAAAACAATCCCGATGCGAGCGCCTTTTTATAGATAAAGTAGGGCGCCTGGCCGCCCATGTTTGGATCGGGAAAGATATCGTGTATGGCAAGAAACCCGCCGGGGATTACATGAGGAGCCCAGGCGGTATAATCGGCGAAGGCCGATTCATAGGTATGGCTTCCATCGATAAAGACGAGAGAAAGCGGGGTGGACCATGACCTGGCAACCACCTGCGACGATGAAACGATGGGAACAACCGTCTCTTCGAGGCAAGCATCTTCGATTGCCTTCCTGAACAGCTTGAAGGTGTCAATCTTTCCCGCCTCGGGATCGAAAAGATCGGGATCAAAATACTCCTCGCCGGGCTGCTGCTCTTCGGAGCCTCGGTGATGATCGATTGAGAAGAGTGTTCCTCCTGCCTCACTGCACCCGCAGCCCAGATAGAGCGTCGATTTGCCGCAGTACCCGCCGATCTCGAGACAGGGCCCCAGGGAACTCGCCTCTTTCGCAAGTTCATAGAGCCTTTCACCTTCGTCCCCATCAAGAAAACCCCTGAGGGAGATCGATTCGATATCTTCAATCTTCATATATCCATTACCTTTTCAGTTTTTTATAGGGCCGGGGCACCTTCAACCTTTCTCAGCTGCCAGGTCCCATGAACGATGCTGCAGACCTCGCCGGTTTCGTCCTTCAATTCGAGGTCCATCGAATAGTCCGCCTTTCCATTTTCCTCGGCCATCGTTCTGATCTCTTCGACCCTCTCGGGATTGAGAGAAACCTCGAGGGTGACAGCCGAGGCAGCGGGACGCCTGTACCGAATCGACACTTCCTTAACAATTGGGAAATATTTGGTAATATCAAAGGATACGGCGAAGATGACACCCCCTGAAAACTCGGCGAGGGTAAAGAGTGAACCGGCATACATCGTGCCGATATGGTTGAGATTCGGCTCCAGCGGCAATGAGAGCTTGGTATAGCGGTCACGCAGTTCAACGACCTTGATTCCCATCTTTTCGATAATCTTCACGGCCCCTTCCAGATATCCCACGATGTCCTTATATTTCGCGTCAATCATATACCCTCCATTTGCGATTATAATCTCGCCGCCATCACCGCGGCCCCGATAGCGCCATTTACCTGGGCAGATTCAAGGACTTCGATCGGCATTGCAAGCTTTTTCTCCAGCGCCGCCACCACACCCCGATTCTTCGCCACACCGCCGGTCATCATGAGGGGTTCGCCGACACCGATCCTCTTGGCCAGCGCCGAAATCCTCGATGCCACCGAATCGTGAATGCCCGCGATGATGTTCTCTCTCTTTTCCCCCTTCGATATGAGGGAGATGACCTCCGACTCGGCAAAGACCGTACAGATGCTGCTTATCTTCGACGGTTTATCGGACTTCAGGGACTTTGTCCCGAAATCGCCGAGGTCCACCTCGAGGGCCCGCGCCATGACTTCGAGAAACCTCCCTGTCCCGGCGGCACACTTGTCATTCATGGCGAAATCCCTCACCCGGCCTTCCGGGTCCACAACCATGGCCTTGCTGTCCTGACCGCCCACATCGATAATCGCCCGTACCCGGGGATTCAGGAAATGGGCACCCGTCCCGTGGCAGATGATTTCTGTTATCGCCTTGTCGGCGAACTGTACACTGTTTCTACCGTAGCCCGTGGAGACCACCCTGTCAATGGACCGGTCATCCAAGCCGACTTCGCTGAGCAGCTCATCGAGGACCCTCTTCCCCGCCTGTTCGGCATTATAGCCGGTGAAGTCTACTTTCGTGCCCTTCACCTTCCCATCGACAATAACAGCCGCCTTTGCCGTTATGGACCCGATGTCAACCCCCGCCGTAATCATCATCACCCCGTCGTCAATAGAGTTTCATTTACTAAAGTACCCTACACAGTAAGGTACAGTATTTCTTCCGTCGTCGCTACTTCTTCTGCCGTATCATCTCCATAAAGGCATCGATTCTCGTCTCCGTCTGGCTCTCGGAAAAGCTCCGCTCGTCGACCATGTGAGACTCGATGATAAGGGAGGGTATCCCCTTCTCCCTCTGCACCGCCTTCTGAATATCATACTGGCCCAGCGAGTAGGGCTTGCAGCTCCGGTTCGAATGCATCACAAAGCCGTCCACATCGTACTTGTCCACCATTTCGAGGACAATCTTTATCATCTCGTCCACACCGATATTGAGATAGATCCTGGTATACCCTTCGGCCATGGAGTCGAGGAAATTATTTTCATCCATATACTTCAGCGAGCCGCACCAGGCCGACGTATAGGTATCGGCAACGAGGCAGGCATCGTGGGAGGCAAACTTTTGGGAAAGCCATTTGATCCGGTACCAGATGGGAAGGTTGTCCCAGAGGAGCCGGTACCGCTCATTCGGTATGGCGCTTATCCCCTCGGCGACCCGCCCCTTCATCTCCTCCAGAAGATCCCGGTAGAAATCGATCGTCTCCTGCGTTCCCCTCAAGGTAACGATGAGGGCCAGAAAGAAGAAGGCGTCGAAGCAGGTCATCGGCGAGGGTTTATTCATGGACGTGTCGAGCACCTCCTGCCAGAGCCGCTGCCCCTCCACGGAAAGACGCCCCACCTCCTCCATCCTGTCGTGGTCAAATTTACTCCCGCACACCCCTTCGAGAAAGTCGGTGTATTCATCGATCTGTTTTCTCACATATTTTTTCGCCTCATCGGCATACCCGGTGTGACAGAAGGGGGTGTCGAAGATAAAGAGCGGAATGTCGTAATAGCGTGCCTGCACCTCGTACCACTTCATGACGGTACCGCATATATTATTACAGCAGATCAGCATGTCAGGTTTCGGAAGCCCCCCGATGGGACCGCCGTCCACGAGGGAGCAGCCGATATCAGATCTCGCATAGGAGCAGATATCGCCGCTGTAGCCCAGTTCCTCAGCCTTCTCGCAGAGCTCTCCCCCCATCTTCGAAGCACCGATCATGGCTCCATGATTCTCGGGATAGACGGGGATGACATCCATGGCGATGAGGGGTTCCACCGGTCCGCCGCTCGTGATCCAGGCGACCTTCTTACCGGTCTCACCAGCGGTCTTGGCCTCGATATAGTAATTCGTCATGATGTCCCGCATCGTCTTCGCCGACTTCATCTTCCTTTTGTCTTTTTCCTTCGCTTCGTCAGCCATAGAGTCTCTCCTTCTTAGAGCATATGCACAAAGGTCTCGAATCTCGTCTTCAACTGTCCTTCCGACGGGAGCCTGTCTTCCACCTCGAGGAGCATACTGGGGATATTCTCCCTGTCGAGAAACTCCTTCAAATAGGGGTAATCAAAATCGTGGGGATCGCAGAACTTGAGTAGCAGGAAGACGACGCCATCGGCGCTGTGTTCTTTCGCTATTCTGACGATTGTATCTCCCCTGGCGGTTACCGACAGATGTTTTGCGGGACAGACCAGTCTTTCGGCATATCGCGCGGCGATAGCTTCCAGGGGATCACCGCCCTCATGAATGGTCCCTTCGAAATACCGGGAGCCCGTGCAGAGATCATCCCAGACGACAACGCCACCCGAATCTTCGATAATACTATAGACATCGGGGTGATCGCAGACGCTCCCCGCCAGAACCAGCCTCTTTCCCTCGTTACCCGTTCCGGAGCGTCCCCCCTTTTTCAGCGCTTCTTTTAGAAGGGATAGTTTCACCAGGAGATCCTCCCTGTCCATTATCATCGATGCCCGTGTGACGGCATAGAGGTCCCTTCCGCTCAGGATCCCCGGTTCTTTCGAGCGCATATCATAAATGGTTTTGAGGGATATTCGTATTTCGTTATATATCCCGATCGCTTCACTCAGTTTGTCATCGCTAATGTCAGTTCCCAGCCCCCTTTCGAGATCGAGTCGGAACTTTTTCAGGACATCGGCAAAATATTCCCGTGAACTTTTTGTATCGAGCTTGACGGGAAGAACCACATCGGCAAAAAACCCGAAGTCCGTATTCAGACGCCATATGTCGGAGAGCCGCTGAATAGAATCGCAGGTATGGGGGAATACCGTCCCATTGAGAAAATCCAGTCTCCCTCCCAGTGCTTCTTCCAGCGCCCCCCTGACAAGGGAGCAGCAGTAGGGCTGGAGGTGGGAATCGGCGAGCGTAATATCGCCTGCCGTCCCGAAAAGTCTCATCGGGTGTAGACCCGACGCCCATATGATCTCCTCGGGCGTATAGGAACAGAAGTATCCTAATATTCTTTTTCCACTCTTCTTCAGATCCCTTCCATACTCGTAGGGATTCTCGGCCACACGATAAAAATCACTGAGGACTTCCATATAGTCTCCTTATTGCATTGCGGGATACGACAAACCGAACGACACATTTGAAAAGATATATACCCCCCCGGGTAAAATCAACAGATCACTGAACAGGGAGCACATACCATTTACATAGCTAATTTTTCAATGAAAAAAAGACTTGCCCATGGTAATAGAATCGTAGGGGGGGGAAATAGATATCATGTACGAGAAAAAACCGTGGTTGAAATTCTACGGCGATGTTCCTCTATCGATCGATTATCCCCGCATCAGCCTGCACGAATCCCTGATGCGGTCCGTCGAAAAAAATCCCGATTCCATCGCCTATGACTTTATGGGATACAGATCGTCCTACAGAAAATTTGCCGCGGATATAGAAAGGCTGGCGAGCGCCCTTTCGCACCTGGGACTCGCAAAGGGTGACTGCATCACCATCGCACTGCCCACCACCCCGCAGGGAGTTCTATGCTTCTATGCGGCAAACAGGCTCGGTGCCGTCGCAAGCATGATACCTCCGGAATCGACGGCCGAAGAGATCAGCGTTTACCTTACTATCAGCAACAGCAGATTCGCCATGATCCTCGATCGTGCCTACCCGTCGTTCAGGGAGATACTGGTCGATACGAACCTGGAAGTCGTAATCGTCACCAACCTGGGAGATTGCCTGCCCGGAGCAAAAAGGATCGGCTACTACGTAACGAAAGGAAAACAATCAGCCCCGTCGCTGAAGGATTCGCGCGTTAAGCGGTGGAAGGACCTGATGAAAAAAAGGCACCCCCCGGCACCGAAGGAGGATGTCAACACCGATGATCTCGCAGTGATACTCTTCAGCGGGGGAACAACGGGAACTCCGAAGGGGGTCATGCTCTCCAATCTGAATTTCATCAGCGAAGGCATGCAGGCCGTAGCCTGGGGAAGATTCTCATCCGAGGATTCGATCCTGACTTCGCTTCCCCTCTTCCACGGATTCGGTCTCGGCGTCTGCGTCAATGCCATATTCATGGGTGGTGGCACCTGTATCATGACACCCACGTCGAAACCGGAGAGTATCGCAACCCTGATCAAAGAAAAGAAGCCGACCTTTATTGTGGGCGTCCCTGCCTTGTATGAATCTCTGAACCGCAGCAGAAACCTTCAGGGTGCAGACCTCAGTCATCTCAAGGCCGCCTTCAGCGGTGCCGACAGGCTGCCGAAGGGGGTCAAGGAGGATTTTGAGGAAAGGGTCCGAAGCTGCGGTGGGAAGATACAACTTCTCGAAGGCTACGGCCTCACCGAGGCGGTCACCGCCGTTATGGCAACACCGCTTGGCGAATACAGGGAGGGAAGTATCGGAATACCCTATCCGGATATGCTCGCCAAGATCGTAAAGGAAGGAACGACGGAGGAGACATCCGTCGGCGAGGATGGCGAACTGTGCATTCACGGACCTCCCGTGATGCTGGGCTATCTCGGCGAGCCCGAAGAGACGGCACATACCCTGAGAGAACACGCCGATGGCAGGATATGGCTCCATACCGGCGATATCGCGAGCATGGATGAGGATGGCTTCTTCTACTATAAGCTGCGTCTCACGAGGATGATCAAATCCGCCGGCATGATCGTCTATCCGGGTCAGGTCGAAGAGGTTCTGATGAACCATCCCGACGTCGAAACCGCCTGCGTCATAGGAACACCGGACCGGTATCGGGGAGAACGGGTCAAGGGATTTATCATACTGAAAGAACCGTCGAGGGCGGGAAAAGAGATGGAAGAGCTCCTCATAAACCATTGCAGAGAAAATCTGATCAGCTGGAGCTGCCCCTGTGAGGTGGAATTTCGAGAAGATCTTCCCCTCACACCGGCGGGAAAGATCGCCTTTCCGGAACTCGAGAGAGAGGAGGTGGAAAAATCCGGAACGGCATGAAACAGAGGGCTGCATATTTTACCGGCAAAAAAATCATTTTGCTTGACATATAAATCTTCTTATTTCTATAGTATTATTGGTGGGTGTTTCTCCCGAGTACTAATCCATTTTCACTATGAGATCATTCCCGCGTTGCCTGGTTTCTGTGTCATTTTTTTGATGAGGACTCTGACAATGAGGTGTTCCCATGGATATGAAGCGTGAGTACTACGAGGATATTCAGCTCTTCACAAGCGGTGTCATTCTCTTCTGGTCAGCGGCATTTCTCATTTTTCTCTTCACCTTACCACTCTGGATGGAGAACTATTATATCTATCTTATCAATCTCATTATGGTCCATGTAATACTGGCTGTGGGGCTCAATATTCTCGTGGGGTACACCGGTCAGATATCCTTGGGACATGCGGGCTTTTTCGCGATCGGCGCCTATGGTACGGCCTTCCTCATGTCTCATTTTCATATTCCCTTTCTCATCGCGCTCCCTGCTGCAGGCCTGATTGCCGCCTTTTTCGGTTTTCTCCTGGGACTGCCTGCACTCAGGCTGGAGGGTCCCTATCTCGCAATCGCGACCCTCGGGTTCGGCCTTGCCATCATGCATATCATCGGCAGATGGGACATCTTCGGGGGACGCATGGGGATGCATGCCCCGGCACTGGACCTGGGAATTCCACAGACTGAGTTTAGCATCATCGTGGATTCCGATGTTAAGATATACTACCTGATACTCGTCACCGCCATCCTTATGGTGGTGGGGGCCATCAACCTCATGAAGACGAGAATCGGAAGGGCCTTTGTTGCCATACGCGACAGCGACATTGCGGCAGAGGTCATGGGGGTCAACCTCACCATCTACAAAACCCTTGCCTTTGCGGTCAGCTCCTTTTACGCCGGGGTCGCCGGAGGTCTCTTCGGATTCGTTCTCGGATTTTTCGATCCCTTCACCTTTAATCTCATCCTCTCGATAATCTTCCTGGTCATGGTCGTCGTGGGAGGACTGGGTTCCATACTGGGCCCAATTATGGGGGCGACGCTGATCACCTACCTCCAGTACGACCTCCTTAAAAACATGTCGGAGGCCCCCTATATCGGCGATCTCCTCGTTTCATTTTCCAGACGATGGCTCACCGTTGTGGGCCTGGAGAATTTCGGAAGCATCGTACTCGGCCTCATCATGATAACGATCATCATATTCGAACCTCTCGGCATGTTCGGTATATGGATACGGATAAAGAAGTACTGGAAGGCATGGCCCTTCTGATCGAAATACATAAATAAGGCGGGAACAACATGATAGGACAGCTTATCGTCGAGGGATTGGCAATTGGCGCGTGTTATGGTTTGTTTGCGATAGCCTTCGTCATCATCTACAAGACCTCCGATGTGATAAATTTCGCCCAGGGTGAGATGGCGATGGTCTCCACCTTTGTGGCATATCACATCCTCACCTTTTATCAGTATCCCTTCTGGCTTTCCTTTATCCTCACCATGGTATTCGCCGTTCTACTTGGTATCGTGGTCGAATTTGCCTTCCTCCGCCCGGCGAAGGAACCGACCGTTCTCGGACTTATCGTGATAACCCTGGGCGCGGAAATGCTCCTCATGGGACTGGCGGGCTGGAAATGGGGCGCCGAGCAGAAGGCCTTCCACTTCCCCATGTCCTTTCAGGTCACTCACGAACCGATCAAGGGCGTCATAATAAACGACTGGGATATCGGTGTCTTCGCAACAACTGCCGTCCTCATGATCGTCCTCTACCTCTTTTTTAAATATACACGCCTCGGTGTTGCGATGAAGGCAACCCAGCAAAATAAAAATGCCGCCAAGATAATGGGGATCAGGGTCGAACGGGTATTTTCCTTCGCCTGGGGTCTCAGTTCTCTTTTGGGAGCGGTGGCCGCCATGTTTTTTGCCGCCCGGGCCACATTGGATCCCCATTTCATGATGGAGCCCTTCCTGAGGGCCTTTGCAGCGGCCGTACTGGGAGGCCTCATGAGCATCCCCGGCGTTGTGATAGGAGGTCAACTCTTCGGCCTGATAGAAAATTTCTTCGGCTACCTGTGGCCCGAATGGAAACCGATCGTGGCCTTTCTTGTCATTATTGTCGTTCTCTGCATCAGGCCGAGCGGACTTTTTGCGAAGCACTACGTGAAAAAGGTATAGTGAAAGAACTATGACAAGAATGAGAATCATTGCATTTCTTTCAGCCCTCGCTTCCCTTTTCTTCATGGGCCTTCTCGGATGTGCCACCATGAATGAGGGTAGGGGACTCCTCTTCGAAAAACCGACCATCGAAAGGGCTGTACACGACTATTTTGATGCCGAGATACATCGGGATCTCAAAAAGGTTTACGAATACCTTGCACCATCATCCAGCTACCGGCTCTCTCACACCTACGAAGAGTATCTGGCGCAGATGGAATCATCCCCCGTCAGGATAAAGGCATACGATCTTATTGAGATACATGACTTGAGAACAAACGAGGACAGTGAGCATTACCCCTCGGTTGAAAAATTCGTCCGCGTCGAGATGGAGATAACCTTTTTTTATACCGACACGGAAGAGGATCTCACCGTCAATTTTGACTTCAGATTTATCAAGGAAAGGGGGAGGTGGTACAAGGACTGACAGCTGCCAAGCAATGTATCATTAAACATTTTTGATGACCTGACAACTACGCGGGTCAAATTTTTGGATTTCTGTGAGTCTAAAAAAGTAAAAGAAGGAGGGTACCATGAAAAGGAAGAGACAGTTGTTTGTAATGGTCACGGTTACCATCGCTTTACTTCTGGTCTTTGCCTCTCCGGGTCTGGCCGGCAAGGCAGGCTTCGACAAAAAAGAGATCAGGATAGCACAGTGGGGACCGCAGACGGGACCCGCCGCACCATGGGGTTCTGTTGCCAGGGGAAGTGCCATTCTCTTCAATCTCGTCAATGAAGAGGGGGGCATACACGGACGGAAGATAAAATATTTTATCCGTGACGACCAGTATAACCCGGCGCAGACCAAGGCCGTGGTCAAGGAACTGGTGGAACGCAAGGGTATATTTGCCATCGTTGGCGGGGTCGGCGGCGCCTGTGGAATGGCGGTAAAAGACTACCTTGCAAAAAACAAGGTCATCTGGGTCGGGCCGTCCACGGCGGTGAGCGAATATGTATTTCCCGTCAGCCCCTATCTCTTTGCCGTCTACCCCCTCTATCAGGATGAGGCAAGTGTTCTCACCAAATATCTCGTCGAGACAATGAAGTTCAAGAAGATCGGATTCTTTTACCAGAACGATTCCTACGGGAAAAACGGCCTGGCGGGATGCAAGGCCAGATTGAAAACCTATGGAATGGAACTGGTCGAGGAAATTCCCGTCGAACCCGGAGAGAAGGATCTCGCATCACAGATGCTGAGGTTCAAGAATTCAGGCGCCGAAACCGTCATTCTCTGGGTAAATCCGACCGTTGCAACCATTGCACTGAAGACCTGCGCCACCATCGACTATAAACCGCAATGGGTTTCATCGGATACACTTTCCGACTACCCCCTCATGTTCAAGATTACCGAGGGTCTCTGGGAGGGTGTTATCACCGGGGCCTTCGCCCTTACGCCCGACTCTGATAATCCCCTGATGACAAAATACCGCGAGGCGGCGAAGAGAATGTCGCCTGAAGAGAGATGGGGAACCTTTTTTCTTGCGGGCATTCTCTTTGCAGAGCCCTTTGTTGAAGCACTGAAGATGGTGGGTCCAGACCTCAGCACCGAAGCCTGTCTGAAGGCCCTGAATTCGATCAAGGGCTTCCAGGGTCTGGGGCCGGAGATAAACTGGAGTGAAGATATTCATCAGGGTTCCGATTCCGTCATGATCACGAAATGCGGACCCGGTGCCAGCTACGAAGTCCTTCAGGACTGGACGGCAAACGATCTGGCCACCTGGAAGAAGAAATAACGAAAAAGATATAACCAGGGGCTGACGGTAATACGTCAGCCCCATCAGCCGTGATTTATACTTTATGAATTCGCAGAAGGAGCGCAAAATGAAATCGAAAAACACTCTACTCGTGATGGTATCGCTTGCCGCCGTTTTCTTTTTGGCACTTGCACCAGCGACGCATGCCGGGAAGCCGGGGTTCGACGATAAGGAGATCAGAATTGCGCAGTTCAGCCCACAGACAGGCCCCGCGGCTCCCTGGGGTGCCGTAGCCCGGGGCAGTGGACTTCTGTTTGCCCTGGTGAATGAGGAAGGGGGCATTCACGGAAGGAAAATAAAATATTACATCCGTGATTCCAAATACAATCCGGCACTGGCGCAGGCAGCGGTAAAGGAGCTTGTGGAGAAAAAGGGGATTTTTGCCTTTACCGGAGGTGTATCCGGAGCGGGAGGTCAGGCGGTCAAGGACTATCTCGCGAAGAACGAGATTCTCTGGGTTGTCCCCGGAACGGCGGCACTGAACACCGTGGCGGACAGGAAAACGGTATTCCCCCCGAGCCCCTACCGGTTCTGCTCCTATCCCCTTTTCGAAGATGAAGCGAGTGTCGTGACGAAGTATGCCGTGGAAAAGCTGGGATATAAAAAGCTGGGCTTCCTCTACCAGAACGACGTCTTCGGAAAAGGCGGCCTTGCAGGATGCAAACAGCGTCTGGCTTCCTACGGCATGGAACTGGTTGAGGCAATTCCCGTTGAGCCGACGGAAAAGGACCTGGCATCGCAGATGCTGCGATTGAAAAATTCCGGCGCGGAATGCGTCCTCATGTGGGTAAGCCCCACGCTCTCGGTTATTACACTGAAGACCTGTGAAACGATTCAGTTCAAACCGCAGTGGATCGCCTTCGACGGCCTCTCCGACTATCAGCTCATGTATAAGATTACCGACGGGCTCTTCGAAGGGGTTATTACCGCGGCATTCGTTCCGCCGCCAGATTCCGACGATCCTCTGGTGGCAAAATATCGCGAGGCAGCCACGAGGCTGGCACCGGAGGAGCGGTGGGGAACGTTTTACATTGCGGGAATGCTCTTCTCCGAGCCGCTCGTCGAAGCGCTTAAAAACGTGGGGAAAAACCTGAGCACCGAGGCATGCATCAAGGAACTCAACACGTTCCAGAACTGGAAAGGCCTGGGTGCTCCGATTACATGGACAGAGAACTGTCATCAGGGAACTGATTCCGTTCAGATACAGAAATGCGGACCGGCAGGAACCTATATACTGCTCCAGGACTGGACGGCAAACGATCTGGCCACCTGGAAGAAATAATAAGCGACGCATCATAAGCGGGACCGTTTTTTCCGATACGAACCCGCTCGATTACAACAATAGTATAGGGATGTCAGGCGTATTGTTTTATGATAATAGACGGGGTAATGGTAGATGGCCCATTTCAAAGTTGAAGATCTCAGCATAAGTTTCGGCGGCCTCAAGGCGGTGAACGGTGTCAGCTTTAATGTGACAAAGAACAGCATATTTTCCATCATCGGCCCCAACGGTTCCGGGAAAACGACAATATTCAATCTTATCAGCGGTATATATAAACCCGATAGCGGAAGCGTAATCCTTGAGGGCGAGAACCTGATCGGCTACCTGCCCGATAAGATCGCACGAAGGGGCGTGGCCCGCACCTTCCAGAACATCGAGCTTTTTACGAATGCCACCGTCATGGACAACCTCATGCTGGGGCGCCATATCCACATGAAGACAGGGATATGGAGCGGGGCCACCATGTGGGGACGACGATCGCGAACGGCCCGGGAAGAGATAGCAAACCGGGAGATCGTCGAAGGAATCGTCGATTTTCTCGAACTCCAGTCGGTGCGAGACCAGTTTGTGGCAAATCTCCCCTACGGGAAGCGAAAGCTGGTCGAGCTGGGGCGAGCGCTCGCCCTGGAACCAACGATACTTCTTCTCGATGAGCCCTCGGCAGGGATGAACACCGAAGAAAAAGAGGATCTCAACATCTGGATCAAGGATATACAGGAGGACTACCGCGTCACCATACTCCTCATCGAACATGACATGAACATGATCATGGGGATCTCGGACAGGATATTTGCCATGAACCAGGGTGAAAAGATCGTCGAGGGGACACCCGACGAGGTACAGCGTCACCCGCAGGTAATCGAGGCCTATCTCGGGGAGGAGGAGTGATGCTCAAGGTAAAAAACATAGAAACCTGGTACGACCTGATACGGGCCCTCCATGGGATCTCCTTCGAAGTTGAGGAGGGAAGTATTGTGACACTCCTCGGCTCCAACGGTGCGGGCAAGACGACGACACTGAAAACGATCATGCAGATACTGGAAGACGAGGACCAACCGGAAAAGGGCTCCGTAGAGTTCCTCGGCGAGCGGATCGATAAGAAGGACACCGAAGAAATCGTCCGAATGGGCATCACCTATGTCCCCGAGGGCCGGGAGGTCTTTCCCGAACTGACGGTCATTGAAAATATCCAGATGGGTGCCTATACGAGGAGGGACAGGAAAAATATCAAGGACGACATCGAACGGGTCTTTCTTCATTTCCCCATCCTGAAGGAACGGAAGGAACAGCAGGCGGGATATCTCAGCGGCGGTGAACAGCAGATGCTCGCCATCGGCAGGGCCCTCATGAGCCGTCCCAAGTTGATGATGCTCGATGAACCGTCACTCGGCCTTTCCCCTCTCCTGACGAAGCAGATATTCAACATAATCCAGGACATCAACCACGAAGGCGTCACGATCCTTCTCGTTGAACAGAATGTCAATATGGCGCTGAAATATGCGGACTTTGCCTTTCTTATGGAAAACGGACGCATTGTCCGCGCCGACAAACCGGAGGTACTGCGAGAGGACGAGGACGTAAAGGAATTCTATCTCGGAATCTCCACCGAGACCTCCGTCAAGGGATACAAGAGGTACAGGAGAAAGGTAAGATTTCGCTAGGAGAAAGGCTATAAAAACCCGGAGGTAATATGGAAGCAGACACCCTGCCCAAGGCACTGATGGCGATGGCTGACAGGCAGCCCGATCGGGTTGCCATGAGGATGAAGGATCTCGGCATATGGCACGATATTACCTGGACCGAATATCTGGGAAAGGTGAGACAGGTTGCCCTGGGACTTCACGAACTGGGAGTAAAAAAAGGTGATCACTGCTCCATTATCGGTGAAAACAAACCCGAATGGCTCTTCTCGGCCATGGGCGTCATGTCGATCGGCGCCACCTTTGTCGGGGTCTACACCACGAACCCTTCCAAGGAGTGCGAGTACGTGGTGGGCCACTCCAAGTCGGTCATCTACATATGCGAAGACGAGGAACAACTCGACAAGGCCCTCGAGTGTCGTCGCAATACGCCTGATTTAAAGAAAATCATCGTATGGGACATGGAGGGCCTCAGGGACTTTAAGGATCCCATGGTCATGAGTTTCGATGAGCTTCTGGAACGTGGAAAGGAGAGTAACAAAAAAAATCCCGCCCTTTTCGAGGGCCTTATCGAACGGGGGAATCCGAAGGATATCGCCTCAATCATTTACACGTCGGGGACAACAGGGCCTCCAAAGGGGGCCTTGCTCAACCACGAGGGATATCTCTGGGTGGGAAAACAGGCTGCCTTTATCACGCAGTCCCACGTCGACGACGAATCGATCTCCTTTCTCCCCCTGAATCACGTCTACGAACAGATATTCGATCTCATGATGCACCTCACCGTGGGACATATCGTCAACTTCACCGAAAACACCGACACGGTCATGAACGATATGAAGGAGGTCTCACCAACGGTCTTTCATGCCGTCCCGAGGATATGGGAGAAGTACTATTCGGGCATCGTCATAAAGATGGATGACGCCACCTGGTTCAAGAGGACCTGCTATACCATCGCCGTGAAGGTGGGATCACGCTATAACGCGGCGAAACTCGCCGGCGAGAGGATACCGATCTGGCTCTCCCTTGCCTATAAACTTGCCTATTTTACCGTCTTCTGGAAGCTCAAAGAGCGACTCGGTTTCGACCGCGTCCGTCTCGGCTTTTCCGGTGCGGCGCCAATATCCCATGAGATCCTCAAGTACTTCCAGAGCATCGGCATCCCCATCCGTGAAGGCTACGGCATGACGGAAACATCGGGAATCACCCATATGTCCGATGAAAAGAACTTCAAGCTGGGAACGGTTGGGAGGGCACTGCCGGATACCGATGTAAAAATCGGAGACGACGGGGAGATCATCGTCAGACACAAAGGAATCTTTCAGGGCTATTACCGGGATGAGGAAAATACAAAAAACGCCCTCATCGACGGCTGGCTCCATACAGGAGATGTCGGCGAGATCGATGCAGAGGGCTATCTGAAGATTACAGACAGATTGAAGGACCTCATCATTACTGCCGGCGGCAAGAATGTCGCTCCCCAATATATTGAAAATCTCCTGAAGTTCTCACCCTATATCAACGATGCCGTCATCATCGGTGACGGGAGAAAGTATCTCTCGGCCATCATCGTCATCGATGAGGAAAACGTTGTCAAGTACGCCCAGGACAGGAAGGTCCAGTACACCACCTTCGCCAGCCTCACAAAGACGGAGGATATCGTCGACCTCATTCAGCAGGAGATTGACAGGGTGAACCGGCAGATGGCCCGGGTGGAAAATATCAGAAAATTCAGAATCCTCGATAAGAAACTCTATACCGAGGACGGCGAAGTGACACCCACCATGAAGGTGAAGCGAAAGTTCATCAACGAATACTACAGCGATCTTATCGAATCCATGTACGAGGAGTAGTAAGCGAGTTACAGCTCTTCCGGTGTAAAGGCAACGACTCCATCGATGGAGTCGCTCCCCGCAAATATCATGGCGAGACGGTCAACACCGAGGGCGATACCGGAGGCTTCGGGCATATGGGAAAGGGCAGCGAGAAACTTCTCCGGCACGGGATAGGCAGCCTTTCCCGATTGCCGCCGCAAGGCATCTTCCTTCTGAAAACGCTTCCTCTGCTCCTCAGTATCGGTAAGCTCGGAAAATGCATTGGCAAGTTCAAGCCCCCCCGCATAAATCTCGAATCGCTCGGCGACGGAGGGATCCTTCTTCTTTTTCCGTGCCAGCGATCCAAGCGAGAGGGGATAATCGTAGAGAAAAGAAGGTTTGTTTTTCCCTAAGTTCGGTTCGATCTCGGTCACCATAATCTCATCGAAGAGTTCCTTTACGATCGCCTCTTCCGGTGACAGGGACGAATACTTTCGAAAGGCCTCTTTCACCGATATCCTCTCCCAGGGTTTTGTGAAATCGATGGTCCTTCCCCGATAGTCGACTGTCGTCCCGAACCCGAGCTCCCCGGTGACAAAGAGAAAGAGATCCTCACACTCTTCCATCATATCGAGGTAGTCGATCCCGGCACGATACCACTCGAGGAGGGTAAACTCGTCACTATGGAGCCGTCCCCGTTCGCCCTTTCGGAAACAATGTGCAATCTGGAATATTCGGGGATATCCTGCGGCGAGGAGTCTCTTCATACAGAGTTCCGGAGAGGTTTGGAGAAACCAGCCGTCGGAAGGGATCGCATCGATGTGCGTCTCCGGGGCCTGCGTAGGGACTCTGAGTGGTGTTTCGATCTCCAGGTAATCCCGTTCCACAAAAAAGCGGCGGATTGCACACATCATTCCCGCGCGGATCGTGAGCGCCTCTTTCCGCCCCGAAAGTGTTCTGCCTTCTTCCATCAGAGTTCTATTCTTTTACCCGTGTGAGGTATTCTCCCGTCCGCGTATCGACCCGTATCTTCTCACCCTCTTCAACGAAGGGGGGAACCTGAACGGTGGCACCCGTCTCAACGATGACGGGTTTTGTCTTTCCCGTGACGGAATCACCCTTTGCCCAGGGATCGGCCTTGGTCACGAGAAGATCGACAAAATTGGGTGTGGTAATACCGATGGGGCGGGTCCCGAAGAAGAGTATCTCCACCTCCAGGTTATCGATCAGATACTTTGACGCATCCTCCATCTGATCTTCCGTGAGGTAGACCTGCTCATAGGTCTCGTTGTCCATGAAGCAGTATTTGTCCTCTTCCTGATAGAGATACTGCATCTTCTTTTCCTCGAGCTTTGCCGGCTCGAAGGTATCGACGGAACGATAGGTCCGCTCAAACTGTATTCCCGTTATCATGTTCTTCAGTTTGCACCGGTAGAGGGACTGCCCCTTTCCTGGCTTTGAAAACTCGAAATCGACAATCACGTAAGGATCACCGTCTATCTGAATCTTCAGATTTTTCTTCAAGTCACTCGCATTATACATAAAGTTGATTGCTCCTCTTTTTTGGTGTTGATTCTTATACTATATTCAGAACCTTTTGCAATAGAACATTCCACAAAAATTCGTACTCTGACGTGTCTTTCCCCGATCACTCAGAAAACATGCAATTCTTCAACCGAGGGTGAAGAGTGACAGGTCATGGCAATCTCGCGCATATAAGATAAAGATCGCATAGATGTACTCGAAATGACTCGGTTATTTACCTTAAGAATCAAACAGTTAGAGCATATAACAGCGGCGCTTACGAGTCCCGACAGAAATTATTGTTTGAGCCATATATTCCAGTCTGTAAAGAGATAACCCTTGCCTATTCTATATAGATCAGTTTTACATTGTCGAATTCACCTTCGAAGTCCCAGCCTTCACCGCCAAGTTCAACTTTATAAATCCATCGAATGAAATTACTGTTTATGGGAGCGTTATGATAGGCTGTTTGGGTTGTCTTCTGTGTCCGGAGATTCGGTGATGTATAATGATACCATTCGCCTGCGAAGCCCGACAGATTTGTATAGTTGCTTCTGCTGTAGGTATCGGCGTTGAGAAGGAATCCGTGATTCCATATGAAGTTAGACTCATCCGCGTCGGTGAAAAAGATCTTCGCATCGGCGGGAAATTCTCCCGTGCCACCATTACTGTAAGACCACGAACCACTGTTGGTGAGTGTATGGGAAACAAGCTTCACATCAAACTCAAGATAGACTTCGGAATAGGCCGTTATATCGATGACAGGGCTTATCGCCTGGTAAATCCTGGCCTGGCCGCCGGCGGAACCGGAATTGTATCGGCGGTAATGGAACACGGTGCCTTCACCGTCGGCAACCGTATCAAGAACAAAGGTGCCAGCACCGGTCTCCACCTGTGTCCAGCCACCGATTCCATCGTCGAAATCTTCATTGAAGAGCGTCTGCGCCTGCGGCCCCAGAACGGTAAAGGTAAGGGAATCGCTCGGGAGGCTTTCCATTCCTGCAATACTATGTATTGCCCGCCAGTAGTAGGTCCCGGGACTCAACCACTCGGTAAATGATGCTCCGCTTACAAAATTACCGTCGGCGGCGGTGACCTCAAAATCGGGATCGGCGGAAATTTCATAGAAGAGGCTCCCCACCGGTTCATAGTGGCAGTTCGTGGTCAGGGCCTCTTCATTGACATAGAACGTCAGATCGACTGTTTCTCCGTCACCCTGGAATTCGGAGGCATTGCCCACACCTAATGTGATGGGAACATTGACACTCTCAATCACGGTGAAGCAGGTACGATCGCTCCACGGGCCGGGGCCTTCGGCATCGGACGCCCTCCCCCGCCAGTAATAGGTATCTTCCGAAAGAACGGGTGGAACAATCGTTACCGAATCGGACTCGACACCGTAGATCTGCTGAGGATCGTAATCAAAGTTGATGCTCACGTCGTACTCGAAATCGTAGGACTGAATCTCCTCGTTTCCATTGGGATCAGAGGCGCTGAGTGTAAGGATGATTAGATTTTCTATCGGGTACACCTCACCATCGGGTGAGTCGTTTACCGCAGTCGGCAACTGATTTTCCGGACTCACTTCAAATTGAAGCACAGTACTCGGGTCGCTTTCGATCCCGTCAATCAGATGCCGCGCACGCCAATAGTAAGTGCCGGGCGACAATTCCATGAAGAAGGGAATGCCATCTTCAAAAATACCCGTGACGGAACCGTCAAATACGTCACTGTCGGAAAGCTCATAGACAAACGTACCGGTAAAACCACCCGTACAGTCGAGCGTAACGGGATTTGTATGGAACGTCAGCATAACGCCCTCACCGTCATAGGCAAATTCTGAATCGTTTTCCGCACCGGCAATGTCGGGTGGATCGACACTCGCGATGACACTGAAGCAGGTAGGCTCGCTCCAATCCCCGTATCCTTCCGCATCGGACGCCCTGCCTCGCCAGTAGTAAGTCTCGGCCGGAAGGACCGGGGGTACGATGGTGACCGTTGCCGTCGTCACTCCTAGTATCTGATTGGAATTACCGTCAAAGTTTATACTCGTGTCGTACTCGAAATCATAGGCCACGATGGTATCTTCATCGGGGTCGCTGACGCCTAGGGTCAGGACGAGGAGGTTCTCAATGGCAAATATCTCGCCCGCTTCGGGAGTCACGTTTTCCGATACCGGGCGCCCATTTGCTTCAAGGACCTCGAATTCAAAGGGCTCCGTCCACACGCTCGAAATACCGGCAACTTCATGCTGCGCCCGCCAGACATAGGTCCCCGGGTCAAGATTAAGGACAAAGGGAATACCGCTTTCAAAGGTCCCGGAATGGGTTCCCGCGGGATAGGAAATTTCATATCGAAGAACGCCGGAAACAGGATTCTCGAGGCAATCAAGGAGGTGAACCACGGCATGAAAGGTGATTTCAAGTTCTCCGTCGTTGTAGCGATAGCTCGCGCAATTTCCCGCTTCTGCTATATTCGGCGGATCGACGGAACCGATCACGGTAAAACAGGTCGCATCACTCCAGTCACCATATCCTCCCGTATCTGATGCCTTGCCGCGCCAGTAATAGACGCCGGGCATAAGGGTACCGAGGTTGACACTTTCCGACTCTTGACTAGAAAACACCACCGGTTCGGAGAAGAGAGGATCGATATCGTAGTCGAAATCACAGGTCGCAATGGGGTCTTCATCGGGATCGATGGCGCGCAGCGTCAGGATGATCTCATCCCCGTCACTGAACATTGCCCCCCCTGCGGGAGTAATATTCTCCGCCACCGGTCTCTGGTTGCCCTCAAGCACCGTAATCGCAAGCGGATCGCTCCAATCGCTCGCCAGGCCGGCAACGATATGACGTGCCTTCCAGAAGTAACCGCCCGCGTCAATTATAAGACTAAAGGGGACACCGTTTTCAAAATTACCTATCGGTGCAATTAGATTATTCTCTTCATTCCTGAGCTCATACTCGAGGGTCCCGGTAAAACGGCCGAGGCAGTCCGTCGTATATGTCTGGGCATTAAATGTCAGGTTTACACTCCCGGCGGCTCCCCGAATAAATTCCGTCTCATTCCCGGCATCGTCGATGGTCGGTTTTTCTACACCGGCAATGACACTGAGGCAGGTGGGCTGGCTCCAGTTGCCATATCCCCCAAAATCTGAGGCACAGGAACGCCAGTAATAGATTCCTGCAGGAAGCTGCTCGCCGATGGGAACGGACGAGGTGGATTTATCGGTAAACACAACAGAACCAGTGAAAGAATCATTATCGGCATACTCGAATTCATAGAACGAAATCTCATCCTCTTCATTATCGGTTGCCAGCGCGGCGAGGGTTATCCAGTTAACGGTTGAAAAAACGCTCCCCGCAGCCGGGGAGTCATTCAGCGTCTCCGGTGCCTGATTGTCGAGAACGGAAAAACGGCGTTCCTCGCCGTATTCTCCCGTCTTAAGTCCGCTCTCAGCTAAACCTGAAACAGCCCGTGCCTTCCACGAATACTCTCCCCGCACAATGTCCGTTACCAGAATCGTCGGTATCGGCGAATATTTCGTAATTTCCTCGTCCCCGTCTCGCGAGATCAGGAATTCATAATGATCGATCGGGTCGCCGTCGACATCGGTTACCGCCCCAATTTCGAGGGTTACGCTGTTGCGGACGACCTCATAACCGTTTGCAGGGGACAGAGACGTCGGTGCCGGTGGCGGACAGTTCCCGGTGACCACATGGAGGTATTCATCCTCGGTCCATTGCTTGCCCCCGGTGCCAAGTTCATCCACGGCCTCGATCGAAACATAAAAATCGTAGCCTCCCTCGGTCAGATTAAAACTGAATGGTGGGATGATTCCCGAGTATGACTTGATCACGGCATACCCCGTTCCATCATAGGTCATGATTGAGACGGTAAAGGTGAGCGGATTCCCCTCTGGATCTGCAGCCCAGAAATTGGTCAGTTCAAGAACACCGTTGATACAACTGTCCTTCTGATAGCTCGTCAGATAAACCGGTGACGGTTGCTCGTTTACCACGTTGAAAGAACGTCTATCACTCCAGCTGCTTTCAATCCCGTCCTTCCATGTCCTGGCATGCCAGAAGTACCCGCCGATAGGGAGAGGTCCTGTCTGCCAGCTTGACGATGCTCCGACAACGCCTGCATTTCCCGATGAAAAATCGACCGTGGGTGAATATTCAAACTCGTAATAGTCAGCATCAGGATTCACCTGAACCACGAACTGCACCGTCTCGTCATAGGGAATCGCTGTCTCGGTTTCCGGTGTGACGAGTATTGGAGCCTGCGGTCTCATATAAAATGCTCGCGCCCCGCTCCAGTCAAAGACGGCTGCGGCGATGGCAGCAGGATCGAGCGAACCGTTGTACCCGGCCACCCTCCAGAAGTAGACATCGGGCGTAAGTCCCTGGAGAACGGTTCCTGTAATCTCATGAAAGTTGAAATCCTGGATGACGTCGCTGATGGTGGTCCCAAACCCCGGGTCATCCGAGACCTGAATCCTGGCGTATTCGGCGTCACAATTCCAGGTGAGGGTAATTATGGTTTGCTCTCTCACAACAAAGGAATGCCCTTGAGCCGGAAGGAGGAGTTCAACCGAGGGACTGGTAAGGGTAAAATGCGAAACGATGCTCCATGGCCCGTAATCAACACCGTCGAAGGCCCTCGCCTTTATATAATATGAAGTGCCGTCGATGATTTCCAGGGGGAGGGATATATTCGTCCCCGACACGGCATAGCTGAAGAGAACGTTGTCAAATCCCGCATCGCTCGCAATCAATACCTCGAAGGTCAGGGGGTCACCATCGGGATCGGTGGCGTTTACCGGTATCAATGCACTGCGCGAAATCTCCGAATCGTTGACAAGGGTCAGCATAGACTGTTCCGGGACACCGTTTGCCGGCGTAAAGACAATATAATCAAAATCGCGCCGCCCCTTGCTGTCCGTCACCGTACAACGGACGCGATATTCCATTTTCCTTTGGGGTGTAAAGGTAATTGCCGCGGCGGAGATCATGTCAGTCACGGTGGCAATTGTCTCGCTGTCTTCGGTCACTGCGCCGGTCCCGGTAATCTCCTGGCCGTTGATACACCATGCCGTATCAGCAAGGGTTGTCCCTGTTTCCAACTCCGATTGACTGACGGAAAAGGTTACCGCTTCACCCTGTGATGCCGTCGACGGCGACTGTGTCATGGCGACCACCGGATAGGGAGAAAGTGTTTTGGCCCCTGGTATCGCGCCGGTAGCGGTCCTGAAGGGATCACCCTGAAGGGTCACCGTTCCTTCGATGTAATCCATCTGGGTACCGAGTCCGAGATTGACCTGGACGCCCTCGTCGAAACCGAGTTCGATGCACCCGCTCAGCGGAATGGCAAAGGAAATCTCCGGGAAGATTCCGGGCTGATCCAGGACATTCAGGCGGTCCTTCATTGTCTGCGACGCGCCCTTGATTTCAAAGGCCTTGTATAAAACCGGATAGAGGGCGTTGAAGACAAACTCGCCGTTCGTTGAGATGGAAGGCCCAAAGGCAAAGCCCGCCTCGAGATTGGCGGCCTCCTCAAGCTCTCCATCGATACCGGCCTGGAAGCTGACGCCAACACTGACATTCTCCGCCATGCTGTTGAAAATACTGTTGATAGCATTGAACTTGACCGTTTCAGTCTCCGCACCCGCCGGCAGCTGCTCAATAATCTCCGTGAACCCTTCCTCAAACAGCCTAGCGACTCCCTTCACATCGAAGGGATTTGAACGGTCGGAGGCGTTCATGGCCTGCATCGACTCCATGAGGGGCTTCATGAGGAATGTATCGATATTATTGTTCCGGTAATAGGCAAGGAGTGTGTCGCGGAAAAAGAGGAGATTTGAACTTACGTCAAAGGCAGTGCCCACCGAGAGATTAACGGCGCCGCCGCCCGTTCCTGTGCCGCCTGCGCCGATGCCAATACCGATCTCCGCCGAGGGTGATATCCCGACCGTTACCGACGACATGAGGCTCTCGGCAACCCCTCTCTCCACCAGTTCATCCCGTAGATTCCCGAGGAATGAATACATAAAATCCATGAACTCCTTTTCATCGGGAAAATTCATCATTCCCTGCATTCCCAACTCGCCGTCGACGGTACTGAAATGCTCAGAGAAGGAATCCCTGCTCGCCTCGAAGGCGCCTGTTGCCACTTCCTTGAGGACATCGCCCGCAATGGCATTTCCGTCAACACCGACGTAGAGCTGAATTCCTACCTCTCCCTTTCCACCAACAGCAATGTAGTAATCGAGCTCCATCCCGAGGTTGACATAGGCGGAAAAACTGTATGCCGGTCTGAGTCTCGAGGTGAGTTGCATGGCAATATCCCGGTATTTCGTCTGCAGCGTCATCGTTATATTGGGAAAGGGGCTCGCTGCAAAGGCAAGCATATCAAACATGAGATCGACGGTGCTGTCAGTTATGGAAAGCGGCAATGGTTCGTACTCCAAGAGCAGCCACGTATCGGTGGAGAGGGGATTGGTCACCTTCACGTCGAGACCGGTGTAGGAGGGAGACAGCATGACACGCAGCCTATAGAGTTCAACGGATCCGGACAGGATGGAAAATTTGAGCTTCAACTCCTGATCACTTCCCGTGTAGTAGTACCCTACTTCACCGGCCATACCTGCCCCGTAGACGTCCTGGAGCATGTCGAGCTTGTCGATTATGTCGGTGAGGGGAAAATCGGCACCGAGCAAATCGAGAACCGTATCGGCATACGCGGAGACGGTGTTCAGGGTGTCTAGCGATATGGTCTGCTGGACGCTGCCGACCCTCACCTTCAGGGAGAACTCGTCAGTCCCTGCATGAAAGATAACATGGGCATCGGAGTCCACAGCCGGTATGAAACCCGTAAGATACTCTCCGGCGTCGGCCACGGTAAGAAGGGGCTCGGATATAAGCTGAAAGGCACCGCTCGTCTGGTTGAGCGCATTGATCGCCTCGCCGGCGACGGCCTTTACCGACGATTCTCCATTTGCGTAGAGAAAGTTCCTCATGTCTGTAACAAGATACTCAGGATCGGTAACGCTGGAGATAACATCGCTCGCATTGTGGAACGTATCGTAGAGGGAGACGAATTCTCCTTTTATATCATCACACCTGTCCTTGACATCGGAGAGATACCCGAAGGGATTCTGATCGATGACCTCGGTGATAAAGTTCTTGACTCCTGTAAGAAGATCGACGAGATCACCGGTCAGGAAATCATAAACTGCCTGAAGTTCGGGACTCACATCGACATCGACATCTACACCTCCCGAGCTTATACTGCCGCTCACCTCAACAACGCCGAGATTGATACTCCCGCTGATGCCCCACTGAGAATACCGGGTATCTCCGTCGGAGGGATATCGCACCTCCTCCTCGTAGGTATCGAGCCAGTAAAAGTCCTTTCCCGTTTCCCTGTCTTCCTGCGTGTAAAGAACGCTCAGGGGCCGGCGTATCTCCGTCGGCAGATTGGTCTGGAAATTGCCGAGAACCTCATTCGTTATGGGAACAGAAACTCTATTCAGGGCCGGCGTCGGTTTCATCCCCGTCATTGCGAGATCGATATCATACGTGCTATCCTGGTACCGAATGTCTATATCCCCCTCACAGACGAGCATTTCAAGGACGGAATACCCGTCGAGCGGGGTGTATGAAAGAATCGCAGGAAATCCCTTGAAACTCACGATCCCGAGAAACCGCCTCTCTTCGATAAGGGCCCGGACGTAGTCACTACCGAAGCTGGCGGTCCGTTCGGGGTTTATACTCACCGAAACCAGAGGTTTTACCGGCAGCACCGCCGAAAGCCTGTCAGGAAGGTCCTCCATCGGCACCCGACTTCCCTGGGGTGTCACCGTAGCGAGCGGCATATCAGCCGTCACGGTGGCAAGGATATCGTCTCCGAAATCTCCGAGGAGCTCCCTGAACGTATCCTCGGGCATATCACCCTGAGGCACATGTGCCACATCGACAAATTCACCCTGCCCGTTCAGGGCATCCGCCATATCGGGGAATACTCGTATCTCACTCGTTGCCGTAAAGGTCCTGCCGTAGACATCTCCGGCATCCAGTTTTATCTCGTAGACACCGGGTGTATCGAAGGAGCATTCGGCACCTTCGTTATCCTGTCCCTGGTTGACAACCCGAGCCTCCCCGAAATTCCATTCCATATCGGCAAAAGTGATGTACGTCTCGGCCGAGAGCGAAAGATAATCACCTTCCATCACATCATAGGAATCGGCAACGACACCTATTACCTTCCCGATTTCATTCGTACAGACTTCAAAAAGATAATTGTCTCCCAAATATTCGCCATCCACCGACCGTGCAACAGAGGATATTAAAACAGAATAACACGTATCGGGAGTCAAAAGACTGGCAGGAACAAAGGTGAGGCTTTTCCCATCGAAGGAGAGATAAAGTGTCCCTTCTATCTTTTTCTGAGTCTCTGTCTCGAAGAGAGAGATGAGAGCGGGGCCTTCCAGGGGTAGCATGCCCAAGGACTGCGAAGAATCGGCAGGCACTCTTTCCTGTTCCTCTCCGGTATCTATAGGTTTATTAAAGGATACACCGATTACGGTACCGATGGAGCTGTCTTGATAGGATTGTGTCAGAGACTCCGTTTCGGACATGAGGAAAAAGGTCTTTTCCTCATCCCTGGAAGCTTCGTAGTTGCCGATCCAGTCGCAGCCGTAAAAAACAAAAGAAATTAGAAGAAATATCACTACTGATGCCAACGAAATAAACCATGCGCGGCCCGAAAACAGCTTCATTTCCTATCTCCTTTCTTAACTCAGGAAAAAAACAGAGACTGCCGTTTTTCAAATAGAACAATCGAAGTCTTTTCAATTGGTGTATAAAATGATGCGGATAGTTAAGAACTGGTTGTTATGTAATAAAGATTTTCGTAATTTGCAATATATTATCATAGAGATTGACAACCGGCACAGATATCGGTAGATTAATTTTGAAAGGCGGCGGGGTTTACCGATTCAACAGTTGCTAGTAAAAAAGTAGTCCCCCAATGAAAACAACAAAGATAAACAAGGTCCAAATATTCATCGGCATCATCGCACTGCTTGTCGGAGTCCTCGTCTATCTCATTGACCGTCCTCCCGATACCGCCTATTTCCTCACCCGATGGGCGGAGGGAATATCTCTTCACGATAGAATACCGAATATCTTCGGTCCTTACGGTAAAAATATCCCAGCCTTTGCCCATGTCTTTTCCTTTATTCTCATGTCTGCAGGTATCCTCGGCTGTCGCAGGAGAGGATATTTTTATATCTGTCTTTTCTGGCTTTTCGTTGACGGTGCCTTCGAGTTGGGACAGAGATACGATTCTATATCTGTCATGCTTATTCCTGCATGGTTTGAAGGAATCCCCTTCCTGGAGAATACGGCCAACTTCTTTCGCCTCGGAACCTTCGATTATCTGGACCTCGCCTCCTTTTTTCTCGGTACCGTCGTCGCCTATATTGTGCTTTTAGCAACCATGGAAAGGAGGGATTTTCATGAAACAGAGGTACATCAGATTTTGTAACATTACCGCGTCGCTGGGTCTCGCATTCCTGCTTGTTATCGGTTTTATCACGATAATCGGAACAGGGGATAGTGAGAGCGATCGAAAATCGACGGTGGAGATCACCCGTGATGACAAAGGTGTCTGGTTCGTAAGCGGTGAGGATGAGGACACCATCTACGATGTCTTTGCCGCCATGGGCTATGCCGTTGCTACCGACCGCCTCTGGCAGGCCGAGACCTTCAGGCGAACCGCACGGGGGAGACTGGCGGAGATATTCGGTGCCCCTTACGTGGAACAGGATGCCCTGATGCGCACCACGGGCTATTCCGACCAGGAACTGGAGGATGGGTTTCAATCCCTCGACTCGGAATCGAAGGATGTGATCAAGGGCTACGTGCATGGCTTCAACAATCGCATCGCTGAAATTCGCGATGATCCGGCGCTCCTTCCCTTCGAATTCTATGCCGTCGGTGACCAGCTCGGCATAGAATTCTTCCCCGACGACTGGACACCGGAGGATGTGATGGCTCTGGCCGCACTGATGTTCAGAAATTTCGATCCCGAGGCGCAGAAAACGGGGCAGATCGACAACGCGACACTCTATCAGGGTCTCATGACCCTCTATCCGGCTACAGGGGCTGCCATGTTCGAGGACCTCCGCTGGACCAACGACCCCAAGGCACTCACCTACATTCACAAGGGTATCGAACCCCTCGAAGCGACGGAAAAAGCTCCATCGGCGCTCATGGAAAATCCCCCCGCAATCCCCGATGTGCGAGAGGTGGCCAGGGACATGGCCGCCATGCGCGCACGTATCGAGGAGAACCTTCAGAAAATCGGTGCCGACATAAAGATGGGGAGCTATGCCTGGGTGGTGTCGGGTGACAAAACGGACTCGGGAAACCCGATCATCTATTCCGGTCCCCAGATGGGTTTTTCCGTCCCCTCGATCATCCTCGAGGGTTCCATCAGAGCGGGAGGACTCGACGTATCGGGGATGGCAATCGCCGGACTTCCGGCAATTGTTATCGGACGCACGCCTCACCACGCCTGGTCGATGCAGGTGGGACATGCCCGTACCGTTGATTATTACTTCGAAAATCCCTCTGCAGTGGCACTCGACAGGATGGAAACCATTCACGTGGCAGGTGGTGATGATGTGATCCTTCCCGTCTGGAGAACCGCTCATGGGCCGGTGGTCAACCCCCTCCCCTACGACCCGGCCACCTATGTACCGGACCCCGAAAATCCGATCATCTCCTGGAAATATTCACACTGGGAGTATGAATTTCAGGCCATCAACGCCTGGCTCAGATTCGCCCGTGCCGAGAGCATGGACGACTTCGGCGAGGCCATCGAGTTGGTCCCCGTCTCTCAGCATTTCTGCTACGCCGACCGGGACGGGAACATCGCCTACTGGATGTCGGGGAGAGATCCCGTCCGTTCCTACGGCGAATGGCGACTTCCTCAGGGTGCCATCGGGACGCCCCTTGAGTGGGATGCGACGGATCTCATACCCCGCTCCACCGATCGCAATACCGCCCGGGGCTACTACTGCGGATGGAACAACAAGACCAACGCGGGCTACGAAAACTCTCTGAACAACCTCTCCTACTTCTTTGGACCCTTCCACCGGGCCCATGTGGTGGATGACTACCTCTCGACAAAGAACGACCTGACCTTCGATGATATGCGGAACCTCGCGCTCAACATCGCCACCACCGACTCCTTCGGCAGCGGGGGAAATCCCTGGCTATTTGCAAAGGACTATTTCACCGATGCGGTGAATACTGCCCTCGATGCACCGGATGCAGATCGTTCAGCGGCCCTCGACCTGCTCGACGACTGGGACGGACACTTCGTCGACGGAGGCTCGTCAGAGTGGCCAGCGGGAACGGATCGCGCCGATGCGTGGATACTCATGGATGCATGGATCAGGGAAGTGCTGGAACTTACTTTTGATGAGCTTGACAGTCCCTTTCTCGAAGAGCAGCCTGACCTGGTCCTCTTCAATGTCCTCCTCCACGACCTCCTGCCGGGAGGGATTGAAAACTATTACGCCTGGTATGGGCCCTCCTATGATTCTTATGATGAGATTATCGTCCAGGCCCTCGATACTGTCCTCGACGATCTGGGCACGAGACCCTGGGGAGAAGATGCAAGGGGAACCATCACATTTAATCACGATCTCCTGGGATCGGTATGGGAAATGCCCTTCTCGTCACGCTCCACCTACGCGCACTGTGTCGAGTTCGGCGGGACCGGTCCCGTCGGGATCGAAAGCATGTTCCCCCTGGGAGAATCGGGGACTGTCCTGATGGGCGCAGGCGGCGCTCCCGATTTCGATCCCAATTTCCTCAGCATGACTCCCGTCTATGACGACTTTTCACACCGGGAATTTCCCCTCTTCACTCCCTGATTGTGAAGAAAGAGGGAAATATGGTATAACGCCCCACCTGCTTATGTGGGGCGTTATTATTTTCTCAAGGTATGCTATCCTCATGATAAAACTCTTACGGCTTCTCATATTTGTCCTTGCAGCGTCACTCCTGCTGGCAAGTTATCTCCCTTTCGCCTTCGCCGAGCAAAACTCGGGTTATGCCCCCGGTGAAATACTGATCAAGTATAAAGGGCATGTCAAGGAATCCCGCATCAGGGAGATCCAATCGAAATGGGGATTACGCACGAAAAAGGCATTCAGGCGTTTCGGTCTGCGACACCTGACACTCCCCGGAAATATGAGCGTCGAGGCGGCACAAGAGATCCTGCAATACGATCCTGATGTCGAGTATGTGGAGCCGAACTACCGGCGACATCCCCAGGAAACGATACCGAACGATACCGATTTTGACAAACTCTGGGGACTTAAAAACACCGGACAGTTCAACGGCACTCACGACGCCGACATCGATGCCCCCGAGGCGTGGGACCTCTTTACAGGGAGTAGTTCTACCGTCATTGCCGTCATCGATACCGGTATGGACTATACCCATGAGGACCTTGCCGACACTGTCTGGATAAACCCCGGTGAAACCGCCGAAAATGGTATCGATGACGATGGAAACGGCTATATCGACGATGTCAACGGCTGGGATTTCTATGCCGGTGATAATGCGCCCCTGGACGATGACAGCCACGGAACACATGTCGCGGGTATTATCGCCGCCGAGATGAACAACGCTACAGGGATTGCCGGCGTCTGCCCGGGCGCCCGGATAATGGCGCTTCGTTTCATGAATGGAAGCGGCAGTGTCAGCGATGAGATCGAGGCTATCGACTACGCCGTTGAAAAGGGTGTCAAGATCGTCAATATGAGTTTTGGAAGCTATACCTTCAGCTTTTCCGAACGGGAGGCCATGTCCGATGCCGGTAAGTCCGGGATTCTTTTTGTTGCGGCGGCGGGAAACAAAAACAACGACAATGACGGAAACAGCTCACTCTATCCCGCAAGCTACAACCTCCCGAACATTATCTCCGTAGCTGCCACCGATCAGGATGACGGACTCTGGTACGATTCAAACTATGGCGCGATCTCCGTCGATGTGGGAGCTCCGGGTACTACTATCTACAGCACAATACCGGGGAACGATTATTCTTACAAGAGCGGCACCTCAATGGCGACACCGCATGTGGCGGGACTGGCCGCGCTCCTCTGGGGATTCGACCCGGGCCTCACAGACATACAGGTGAAAGACATCATCCTCGAGAGCGTCGATTCCATCCCCACGCTCGACGGTATAACCGCGACAGGTGGACGAATCAACGCCTTCAATGCTCTCACCTTCAAACCTCCCGACCCTCCCCAGGCACCGACTGATCTCACCGCCTCTGCCCTTTCCTCTGCGGTAATCCATCTCTCATGGGATGACAATTCCGACAACGAACGGGAATTCGTCATCGAGAGGAAGAGCGGTACAGGAGGAACATATACCGCCGTCGCCTACCCCGGCTCCGATACGACGTCATACGACGACAGGGGACTCGAGGAATCGACATCCTATACATACCGTATCTACGCCATCAATACCGGTGGCACCTCAGGATATTCGAATGAGGCGGGAGACAGGACCTACCCGGCTGCACCGTCCGGACTGGCTGCCCCGAATGTAACGAGCAACGGTATTATACTCACATGGCGGGATAATTCCTCCTCGGAGGAAGGCTTCAGCATCGAGAGAATGACCGTGGGGGGAACTTATCAGGAAATCGCCACCGTCGATACCGATGTTACCTCCTACAGTGACAGCGGTCTTGGCCAGTTTACCACCTATTCCTACCGGGTGCGTTCCTATGGAAGCAACGATTACTCGACCTATTCGAGGGTACTGAATGTGAAAACCAGGATGGCGACACCCACGGGACTTTCGGCGGCGCCCCTCTCGTCAACGAAGATCGAACTCCTCTGGAGCGACAATACAACCGACGAGGAGGGCTTCATCGTAGAGAGGAAAGAGGGCGAGAGCGGAAGCTACGAGGAGATAGGAAGGACCCCGGTGAACACCGAAACTTTCAACGATACCGGCCTCACAGCTAAAACCACCTACTACTACCGCGTGAGGGCCTTCGCGGCTGATGAAACCTCCGATTACTCCAATGAAGACAGCGCCACAACCGGCAATGGCGGTGGTGGCGGTGGCGGTGGCGGCGGCTGCTTTATCAGATCGGCACGTTCACATTAATAATAGAACCTACCTCATAAAAAAAGGGCGGGATAGGCATCCCGCCCTTTTTACTCTGTCTCTGTGCACCTGCACTATGCAGGAGAGCTTTTTAAAGTGAATCAGCGAAGAAGGGTACCGATAAAGCAGTTTCCACCGTCACCATCACTATCCCCAGGATCTCCCAGGCCCACGACGGTGCCGGTGAAGTCGCCGATTGCCGGCACGGTATCGTTGGTCAGCGTAATCTCCAGATAGCCGTCATAGTCGTCCACTCCCTCGAAGGAGTAGGGAGCACCCGCCGTATAGTAATCGGCGAGATCGAAATCCTCCCAGGAGTTTCCGTCGAACCAGTGGGGTACCGGATCGTTCACATCCTTGTAGTAGATGCGGAAGACGACCTCTTCGAGAATCCCCGCCGGGTCGTCGATGTAGAGATCGTAGAAGTCACCGTCGAAGGATACTCCCGTGGGATTGTCCTCATAGGTCGCCATGATCACCGTTGCTGAACCATAGTCACCGTCAACTGCCTTCGTGACCTCCACTTCCGTCCCGGCATCGCCCGCCTCGACGGTATCACCTTCCTCATCGACGATTCCGTTCACCATGTCGTCGGGAACGTCCTCATCGCCGAGCCAGGGGGCCAGGTTGATAACGAGAAGATCGTCTCTCAACTGATCACTATCACGGGTCCCGCTCGAAGTTTCCCTGAAGAGGATCTTGTCGCCGGCGGGACTGAACCACGCCCTGGCATCGTCATAGCCGTCGGTAAGCTGAATGACCTCGTCAGTCGTCAGGTCGTAGAGGAAGATATTCTCCCGGTTGTCAAGATTATTCATCTTGAACTGGATGAACCGTGAATCGGGGCTCCAGGAGTTGGGACCGCAGATCCAGTCCCAGTTATCCCCGTCGATATCGGTATAATGCTGCTGGACCACGAGATGACGGAGTCCCGTCCCGTCGGGTTTTATGATGGAGAGTGTGGAAACACGGCGGCTGCTGGTCCCGCCTTGCCCGCTGCCGGTGCTGTCCTTGTAGCTCTGGTGGAAGGCGATCCACTGGCCGTCGGGGCTCCAGGTGGCCCAGGTATCGCAGCGGTAGCCGCCGTCATAGGCACCCAGAACGGAGACGGAGGTTTGATCCAAAACGTCAAGCCCACCATCGGTGACTGTCACGATGGTTGTATCATCATCGAAGTCATAGACCACTGACGCAATGGTATCTTCGCTATCGTCGTTGAAGACGATATCGCGACCCGCGGCAAAGAGAGCCGTAAAATCGCCATCGGCATCGATGGTGAAGGTCTCCGAATCCTCGACATCAATATAGATAACCTTGGATTCGATATTCTCATCCACGATCATTGTGTCATCACCCGTCAACTGGCTGAGTCCACCGCCCCGGGGATTTTCGATATCGACGGTGAAGATCCTCTGGCCACAGTCGGCGCCGGTGGATGCATTGAAGAGAACATAATCGCTACCCGGATCCCAGGATTGCTTTGTGATTCCGTAGAGTTCCCCCAGAAGCACCGGATTCAGACCGTCGATGTCCATCACCCAGAGCGTCGCGTGGCCGGCACGGAAGGCGATTTTCTCCCCATCGGGGCTCACCGAGGGTTTGTTTTCGCCCTCATCGCTGAAGGCCACGGGCCCGCCATGTGCAGAGGTAAGGTTTGTCTTTCCCGAACCGTCACCATTCATGATCCATATGGAGGGATCGCTATTCGAACCCTCATTCTGCCAAACGACTTTACCCTCGGGGGTAAAACTGGGATGGCTGTCGCAGTATTCATCGTTGGTGAGGCGGACCTTTCCTCTCCCGTCGGCCCGCATTTTCATGATTTCCTTGTCGTCGCTGCTCGTCCCTCCAATCTCCGACATATAGACGATCCATTCCCCGTCGGCGCTCCAGGGGTATGATCCCCAACAGGGTGCATAATCGTCATAGTCGTTCACCGTGAGTTGGACGATGCTGAGGGCGGCATCGTTCTGAACGCCCTCCTCCTCGTCATCGGCATCGTAGACGCCAAGTGTACCATGGTTTATCACCCAAGGATTGAAGAGTTTAATATCCACATCTGCCTTGCTTCCCTCGGAAAGGTCGATCTCGTTCCCCTCGTATTCCCCCATATAATCGCCGATGACCGGTTCGCCCGGCGGGAGATCCAGACTCCTCCCGTCCATGTCCCAGACGGCATAGACATAGGCGTCACCCGTACCGTTCAGCCCCTCGATCGTATAGGGCCCGGGAGCATCGATGGAGGTCCAGCCCAGGAGGGTCTCCTCCGTTACCATCGGATCACCGTCAAAGGCGACAATAAATATCTTCCCCGCTCCGGAATAGAGGCCGCACGTCACGGTACCGGAGATATCGACGGTATCAATGGCACCGGCAACGCCGGTTCCGAAAAACAGAACAAGAACTCCCACAAGCCAACAAATCAACCATTTTGATTTCGTTTTCATACATAACTCCTTTTACATTTGCATATTAATCTGAATGTACAGCCCATACTCCAAAAGACCACCTCATCAATACAACACTACTACGTTCACACCTCCTTTTCATCTTTAAAGACTTTTTTCACATTCAAACTCTTCCATCCGAAGGCAGCTCTTTGTACCGCCGTCGGAATAGAGATCCCATGCTGCAAGGAAAAGCAGAAACAATTCAGATATTACAATGCAACTGTCTGGATTAATAAACTATTCAACGTATCGAGGGAGTGGGAGGGTCCCCGGATAACATCACCCCTTGCCTGGAGCGGGATTACCCGTTAAAAAATTTGAGAACGAACCCGAGAGCCTGAATTATGATCAAATAAAAAACCGGGCTACCCTCTCCAGGCAACCCGGCTTTCTCTTCCTTGAGACCCGTGGCTTTCCGTCCCCGCCTCACGACAGGTTTGGCTTTTCCGGTCTTATCACCATATGAATCAAGAACTTGGTCAGGCCCGACCCAAACAGCCTGGACGGCAGGGCAAAAAACCTCGCCATAGGAAAAATTCTACATAATCAGTCCCTACCGGTCAAGGCCATTTTATTAAATTTTGATAAAAAATGGTGAATTTATTTCGGCTTTTTATATCCTCGTTACCCTGAACACCTCTTCGATGGTGGTCAAACCCTCGAGGACCTTTCTCGCACCGTCATGGAGAAGGGTCATCATCCCTCCCTTGACTGCATCCCTTCTAATCAGGTTCGAATCGGAGGTCTTCAGGATCAGTTTTTTCAGGTGATCATCGAGGATCATCATCTCAAAGATAGCCGTCCTCCCCCGGTATCCCGTATTCATGCATTCGGGACAGCCCACACCCCTGTATAGTTTTCTTCCTTCGAGCATATCCCTGCCAATGCCGACCTTCGACAGGGATTTGTCGTCGGGTGTATACTCCTCCTTGCATTCGGGACAGAGCACCCTGACCAGTCTCTGGGCAATAATCGCTATGACGGAGGAAGATACGAGGAAGGGTTCTATTTTCATGTCGGTAATACGGGTGATCGCACTGGCCGCGTCGTTCGTATGGAGTGTTGAAAAGACGAGATGCCCCGTCAGAGACGACTGGATGGCGATCTCCGCCGTTTCCCGGTCCCTGATCTCTCCCACGAGAATCACATCGGGGTCCTGTCTGACGATGGAGCGGAGACCCTTTGCAAAGGTGAGCTCGATCTTGGGGTTGACCTGGATCTGACCGATCCCTTCGATCTGATACTCAATGGGATCCTCGATGGTAATGATGTTGATTTCGGGTTTGTTGATGGTGGAAAGAGCCGCATAGAGGGTAGTCGTCTTTCCGCTTCCCGTGGGACCCGTGACCAGTATGATTCCGTTTGGTGATTCTATCAGATCGTTGAAGAGATCGAAGCGCTCCCGGTCGATCCCCAGGTCGGTGAGCCTGAATACCATCCCCGTCTTGTCGAGAAGCCTGAGGACAACCCTCTCACCGAAGGCGGTTGGAATGATTGAGACACGGATATCAATAATTTTTTCACCCACCTTGATATCGATCCGTCCATCCTGGGGAAGTCTCTTTTCGGCGATGTTCAATTTCGCCATAATCTTGACCCGTGAGACGAGCGAGGACTGCACCCTCTTCGGGATCGTGAGGACATTGTAGAGGACCCCGTCGATCCGGTTTCTTACCACCAATGAGTTCTGATAGGGTTCTATATGGATATCACTTGCCCGCTCCTTGACGGCACGGGAAAGCATGAGATTGACCAGTTTTATTATCGGGGCGTCACTTGTGTCGTCTAAAAGGTCGGCGGTCTCTTCGATCTCCGAGATGATACGGTCGGGAGACTCTTCGTTCATGTCCTGGATGAATTCTTCGGCCGATTCGCTTCCCCTGTCATAGGCCTGGTTTATTGCGGAGAGTATCGCTGTTTGGGTGGAAAGGACGATAGCGCTTCCGCCCATACCAAGAATTCTTCGAAGATCATCAACGGATTGAAAATCGGTGGGATCATTCACGGCGATAAAGGACCCCTCCGGTGTTTCGAAGGGGACTATCCTGTGTTTCTTCAGGTACTGAATGGGCATCTTTTTGATATAACCCATATCGAGATCTTCGGTTGGAAGCTCGGGGCGAAAGGGGATGTCAAACTGCCTGCCCATCGCCTTGAGAAGATCTTCCTCCGACAGGAGCTTTTTCTGAACGATTATATCGGTGATACTTCCACCCGTCAGGAGATGGGTGTTCCGGATATCTTCAACGGCTTCCTCGGATAGTCCCAATCCTTCGAGTGGAGATTCTTGAATCATTGATGTTCCCACATTGATGAATTTCCTTTCCTTTTCTTTCTGATTGAAGCTCTCCGCAACAAGTTGCGGGGAATCTCCGACTGTTAAGGAAAATGTCTGTTTTTATTCGCTCGCTAACCCCGCTGTAGACAGCGGGGAATACGCTCGCTGTTCAGTTCATGCAATGAGCCTACTTTTCGTTCTTTTTCCTTCGATAGGTTTTGATGACCCCTTCTTCCATATCTCTGATGTAATTATCTTTTTCTTCGTAAAGGGTCGTCGCCTCGACGGGACTCTCCACAATATGAGGGGTAATGAATATGAAGAGGTTCCTCTTTTCGCTCGATTCGCTCTCATATTTGAACAGCCAGCCGAGGAAGGGTATATCTCCAAGGAGCGGAACCTTGTAGGTCGTATTCGAGATATCGTCTCCAATGAGACCACCTATCACGATGGTGTTGGTATCCTTGATCGTCACCGCCGTTTTTGTCGTCCGTTTGAGCGTCGTCGGCCGTACATCCTCCTCCGACACGAGTTTCGTCACCTCCTGGAATATATCGAGGCGGACGAACCGTTCCTGGCTGATCTGGGGGGTTATCTTCAGCGTTACGCCCACATCCTTATATTCATAGCTGCTGTAATCAAAGTCGGTCGTCGAGGTTTCCTGCCGTGTCTGGTAGGGTATATTTTCCCCCACATATATCTCGGCCTCCTCGTTGTCCAGCGTGAGTATCTGGGGGGTCGACAGGATATGGACATCGTTGTCTTTCTGGTATGCCTGTAAGACGGCACCCAGACTGGGGAACATGACACCACCGATATTGATGGATTCCTCGAAGACCCCTACCGCGAGACCTTCAGGAAAGCTTATCAGGCCAGTCGTGGAATCGGGGGTGGGTATGATCCCCCCGCTGGTGAATCCTCCGCCCACGACCTTGCTGCTGTCGCTGTGGATGCGTTCTCCACCTACCCATTCCACCCCCACCTTGAATCCCTTGTCAACGTTCACCTCCATGATCAAGGCCTCTATGTAGACCATGGGACGGGGAATATCGAGCTGGCTTATCACGTCTTCCAGGACGTTATAATCGTCCCTGTCCGCCGTTATGATCAGCGTATTCGTTGCCTTATCGGGGACGACGCTGATATCCTTCGAGAGAACCGGTTCTTTCCCCTTCTGGGGCGTTGTGGCGGCCTTCTCCGAGGGAAGGTTCATGAGGACTTTGGTCAGTTCCTCCGCATCGGCATTCTTGAGGCGGTATACCCGTATCCTCTCCTCTCCCTTCGGCACCTCCCTGTCGAGGAGCTTTATGAGCTCCCCTATGCGGGAGGCATCATTTTCACTGGCCAGGGCTATGATGGTATTCGTGCGCTCATCGGGCACTATCTTTATAAGGGGCACGACGGTCCCCTTCCGCTGGGGCGTCTTCTGAAAGATCTGGCTCAGCGATTTGGCAATCTCCACGGCCGAGGCATACTGAAGGGGGATAACGGAGATCTGCTCCTCGATACCCTCCACATCGAGGGCATTGATAATCGTGAGAAGCCTCGTTATGTTGGAAAGGAGGTCCGTAATCACCAGCATCCCCGTTGGAGAATAGGAAATGATCACGCTCGATTTTGACACCAGGGGCGTCAAGACCTTCTTCATCTCGTCGGGGTTGGCGTACTCCAGTGAAACGATCTGGGTCACCACCCGGTCTTCGGGGGTAATGGCCTCTTCCTTCAGGCGCGTCTCCACGTTCCTCTCCCTGGCGCTTCTGGAAGGAAGAATCTTGACGATGTCACCGGCGGGAATTGCGGTAAAGCCGTGTACCTCCAGAACCGACTCGAACACCTTGTAGGCATCGTCCACCGATATCTTCTTGGGGGAGATAATCGTCACATTCCCCTTCACCGCCTTGTCGATGACGAAGTTTTGACCGGTGAGTTCGCTGATGAATTTCACAAAGACCCTGATGTCGACATTATCGAAATCGATGGTCACGTATCGGGACTCTTCTTCGGCATTGCCGCTTTTTTCCCGAACTGCCTTCTCTGCGGTCTCAACCTTCGCGGTCTTATGGGAAGCGGGGAGTTTCTGGACCTTCTTGACTGCCTCCCCTCCTTCCTTCTGGGAGGTGGTGACAGTTCCTTCATCACCGGTAACCCTCGCTGCAATGGCGGCTTCCGGCCATGCAAAGGCTACGACACCGCAGGTCAGGAGAAAAACAGTAAGGCCTCTCGCCATCATTTTTTTCATATCGTACATGTTCTCATCACCGAGATTCTGAAATTACTTTGATAACTATACGTCAATTATTCTGTTATCTCCCTAAATTCTTTTAGAGACGACACATTTTCCAAATCCTTATCATTTTTTACCCATTTTTTCACACTATTATTTAACTTTATCGCCGCCTTCAGATAATCGAGACTTTCGGTAGCATCTCCCCGTTTCGAATAGATGCAGGCCAGATTGTAGTAAGGGTCCACATAGTCCTCGGAATGTTCGATCGCCTTTTCAAACATCGCCTTCGCCTCGTCATCCCGTTTCGTACCCATATAAATGACACCGAGGTTATTGAGGGCCAGGACAAATTCGGGATCCCGATTCAGAATAGTCCTGTAAAGCCTTTCCGCCCTATCATAATCGTTTTTTTTCTGATGCACCAGGGCCTTCCGATAGAGAGTCTCAGCATCAGAGGGTTTCTCTGATATTTTCGCAAGAGGTGTCGTCCCCTCTTTCTCTAAAACTCGCTCCTTTTGGACGCCTTTTTCAACCGATCTACTCCTCTCTTCCCCGGTATCGGTGGGTTCCGCTACATATCGCGCCAGATAAAAGCCGGAGAGAAGGAAGACAATCGTCACGAGAAGAAGTGCGGCACTCCACGGACCCTTCCCCTGCCTCTTCCCCTTGGAGGGGGTAGAGATTATTCTTCCGTATTTTTGGTATATACTGTCCTTTTCTTCCTGGGCTTTCTTCAGGGCATCGTTTATATGACTCATTCCCACACCCGGAACAATTCAACAATGTCTCCCCAGAACAGGGTCATAAGGATAGCCATAAAGAGGAGAGCTATAACGAGGGGTAAGAGAGCGATGAGGGTCCCCCGCTTCCTGTCATGATCCTTTTCTCCCGAAAGATAGACTCCCCCCATGTCAACGGCAGCTTCCTTCGCCACCTTTCTGTCGATCACGGCCTCTTCCCTTGTATAGGCGATCAGCAGCGCCCTGTCACAGATGGCATTGACCCGTCTCGGTATCCCCTTCGAATAATCGAAGATAATCTTACAGGCACCGGGTAAGAACTCCACAGTTCCGTCCGGTCCACGGGCCACTTCGAGCCTGTGCGCTATGTATTGTTTCACCTGTTCGTGATCCAGCGGAACAAGGTCATAACGTACCGTTATTCTTTCATTGAGCTGTTTCAGAGAGGGAAGCCCCAGGAGTTCCTGCAGCTCGGGCTGTCCCAGAAGAATGATCTGGATCAGCTTTTCCCGCTCCGTCTCCAGGTTTGAAAGCATCCGTATCTGTTCGAGGACGCTGCGTGACAGATTCTGTGCCTCGTCAATGAGGAGGACAGCATTTCGCCCCGCAGCAAAGTTTTGTAAAAGAAAACGGTTCAGGATATCGATATATCGCTTCTTCGTGGGTCTGCCCCTCCCTGTTTTGATTCCGAACTCCTGAACGACCGTCTTTAAAAGTTCGATATCAGAGAGCGACGGATTAAAGATGAGAGCGCTCGCGACTGATTCGTCGAGCTCCGAAAGGAGAGATCGTGAAATGGTTGTCTTTCCCGTACCGATCCCACCCGTCACCACCATGAATCCCTTTTTCTCATTGATTCCGTAGATCAGGTGATTGAGCGCTTCACCGTGCTGCTGACTGAGGAAGAGGTACTGAGGGTCCGGTGTCAGGTTAAAGGGGTTTTCTTTCAGGCCAAAATAGGATGTATACATATAATAAACTTGAAGTTACAATGTCTAAAATTGAGAGTAACTACCCGATTTATCCGGACCTTTTCCAGTTCCGGATGGCCACAGCATCGATCCCTGGCACGTTTCTCTTTATTGAAAAACGTACTCCAAGGTCTCCTCCCTACCTCTCCTCTTGATATTCAGGGTTATCTGAGATCCTGATTTCAGGCCCTGGTAAAGTTCGAGCATGTCGTCGGGACTCTTGATCGGCTCGTTATTGACACCCTGAATGATATCGCCATTTCGAATTCCCATCTTCTGGAAAATGCTTCCCCGTTTTATCCTGCTTATCATGAAACCGTCGGCCTGCCCCTCGGAAAAATAGGGCCGTACCCGGGCCTGCGTGAGTATCTTGCTCATATCCTCGAGGGCGCTGTCTATCTCCTCTTTCGTTACGTTTATGGAACTTTTTGCAGCCGGGGTCAGGGCAGCCACTTCTCTGCCACTACTCTTGGTGCTTGGCTCTTCCATAATTAATATCTCATCACGGCCTTCCACGCTCAGAACGACCTTGCCGCGCATGATTCTGCTGATTTCGGCACCTGCCACTTCATCCCCCACCCTGAAAAGACCCTGCTTTCTTTTATCCTTTTCCTCGATCACGGCATAGTCAAGCTTGCCACCCCTCACAACGGTGCCGTGGAGGACAAGATTAAGGTCAGTCTTTTCAAGGTTTTCCAGATCTATTTCCCTTGCCTTTACCTCTTTTCCCTTCGTCCCGAAGAGGTTCCGCTTTGCAATAACCTTATAGGATGTGAGGGATGGCTTTCCCGCTATCTTGCGAAGGGCCACATCTTCAGTCAGGACTTTTTCCTTCTGGACCCGGGCCAGATTAGAATCTACCGTCTTGTAGAAAATATCCACTGCGAGAAAGGACACTATCGTGATCGAGACAAGAATAAAAAAAGGTCGATATCCTGATATCATATGCCTACCTTACATTTGAGAGGGGTTTCGAAATCGTTCCCCTTACACTGACGGAGAGGTTCTTACCCAGGGCCTCGATATCGACATTCCCCTTCAGGGAAAGCCTGCTCTGGGCAAATTTCCTGTTGAGATAAATGCGACCTGAGAAGGAACTTGTCATCTCCTTTCCCCGAACTTTCAAAGAATCGAGGGCCACGACCCTTTTTTTGAGGATCATTTTCCCTTCCGCTTTTTCGAAGGCCAGAGTTTCAAAACCGAACATAGCCTTCTGAAGCCCTATCGTTCCATCATTCAGGGAAAAACTGGCATTCCCCTTGCCGTTAATGATGTCATGCACGTTTCCCTCATAACGGAGCGTTCCACCGAGACGCCCTTCGATGTTACGTCCGGCAGCATCCTTCAGGTAGGTACATTCGCTCAGTTCAATATCATCAAAGGTCATATCCGCCGCTATGGTACCCGAGGAAAAACGATCCGGCGAATTCAGCCTCGCATCGACCGTTCCTCCATAGGCCTTCACCGTGACAAAGAGCGATGTATCGCCCTTCAGAAGTTGAAAGGGGCTGAATCGCCCCGTTACCAGATCCGCCTCTATTTTCGATTCCGGCTCTCCCGTGAACCAGAAAACCACATTCTCACAGTTGAGACCCAGGGGAAAAGCAATGTCTGCCGATCCGATTGAAAGGTTAACTTTCGGATTTCTTTCCGAGACGACCGATTCGATATATCCCGCCATACGGTGGGAGGGGAAAAGAACGTAGAGAAAGAGAACCGTCACCAAAATCCCGTATATCGGATAGGCAAACCACTTTTTTGATTTCATTATTAAAAGTCTCACACAACATCGTTGAATGGCAGAGCAGAGGAATTTCGTAGCGCCCGCCTCGGCACTATCGGCCCTTTCTTATCGCCGCTTTTTTCTATTACCCGATACCCACCGTTCTTTCAAGTATTGATTTAATCAAGATCCGCCATAATATGAATGATGTTGAACGCTTCCGCATTTCACATATTCCATCTCCATTAATGCTCCCTGTAAGAGGGTCAGGGAAAAACACTATTGTAAGGGTGGTCGATTCTGTCAATGTCATACGTAACAAAAGAGAGTACGGTGCGCCAATTACTGATAGGTTATTAAATGGACGAGGGCGGTAAGATATTCCTCGGCCCCCTTGGTCTGCTTTACCGATATTCTCTTAACCGATACCAGGTGTTTCCTCGATTCGACAAGGTGGAGATATTCCACAAGCTGTTTCAGCGTAATCTTCTCGAGCTTCATCTCCACCGAGGATTCCGTATAGGATCCCGTCTCGACCGATGTGGAGGGTTTCATATATTTTATATTCTGTTTTACCCCCACCATTCCTGCCTGCTTTTCCAGAAATGAAAAGAGAGTAAAATCCTTTGGCCTCCCGGCCAGGACCTCTTTGATATCAAGGGAACCGCCCTGCATCGCTCGGTACTCGGCGCTCAGGGAGTGCATCTCCTTGAGAATCTTTTCGTTTGCCGCCACGGAGCGACGGGCCCGCTCTTTCGCGTCGATAAAGGGGATAAGAACGAACTGCACCACGAGAAAGAGGACAAGCAGCAACAGGCCTCCCCCCACGTAATACTTTTCACGTTTGGTAAGTTTCAATTTCATCAGGATATTCATAAGCCGACACCGGTCATATCAATTCCATTCTCAGATTAAACCCCACACGGCTCTCCTTCTTGACAAGGGCGGCCGAACTTATGGTAACGTTTTTGAACATCTTCGACTCGGCCAGATGATTTTTTATCGTGTCCACGGTGTTGAAGTTATCCGTTTCTCCCTTGATCGTCACCAGGGTACCGTCATACTGAAAACTCGTTATGAGAAACTGGGCCGACTCGGGAACGAGGGCCGACGTTTCCTTGAGAATATCGAGCACCGTGATTCCCGTGCCGATGGAACCCTGTCCCGCCTTCGATTTTTTACCCTCGGCAATCTTCACCCGCAGCTGCTGCAGGGGATCGACGATCCTCGTCACCTCGGGACAGGTCTCACTGAAAACGGCCCGAATCTCCTCCTTCAACTCCTTCGCGTAGCTTTTATCATAATGATAGTCGAGGTAAAAATCGAAACCGAAGGCCAGAAGGATAATGAGAAGAAGTGCGGCAACCCAGCGAAATTCCTTCTTCGCCTTCTCGTATTGCCGCTTCGGCTCAAATTCCCCGGCGGCAAAATTAAAACCGACAGCCTTTTTTGTCTCACGGAGGGCAAGAGCAAGGGCCTGATTCATGAGGGCGGGGTTCCAGTTCTCTCTGGCTGTCTCGTCGAACTCGACATTTTCGGTGGCGGCGATATCGGCAACTTCGACCGGTATGGAGAAAAACCGCTCCATCTCTTCTCGAAGCGGCGAAAAGAGCGCCCAGTCACCGGTGAGAAATATTTTCGATGGCCCCGACGTCATCTTCCCCTTCATCTGGAGAAAGGTAAGTGTATTTTTCACCTCCCTCAGGAAGTGTTCGAATATACTTGAGGGTTCGTTATCTTTCGACTTTACAGTGCCCCTTCCGGCACTTCTCTTCACGCCCGAGGGAAAGCTTCGTATCTGCAGAACCTTCCCGCCGTCACAAAACACCCCCGTGGCTTCGCTCTCACCTATGTCAAGGACAAGGACGCTTTCTTCGATTGCGGAATCCGCGATAAGCCTTGTCGCCACGGGCAGGCAGGCAAGTTCTATGACCGATGCCTCCGCATGCCGTTCTTCAAAAAGCCGGTGAATAGCGGCCACCTCCTCCTTCGGTGCCGCGGCGGCCAGTATCTCCGTGGTATCCTTCTGGTCTATCACGATAAAATCCGCCACTACCTCTTCAACGGGATGAGGTATAAGGGGCTCGAGTTCGTAGGATATGGTCTGACCTATTTTTTTCCTGTCTTTAAAGGGAAGTGTCATCGTATGGAGGGAGACCTTTCCTGCAGGCAGGGAAACGATATAGATACCGCTTCTCATCTCGTCATCGGCGAAGAGCCTATCGAGAGCTCCTTCGATACCCCCCGCTTCATCCAGCCGGATATGCACCGATTTGAGGAACTGATATCCCTTCAGGCCGGCAGTCACCTGCACCGCCTTTATGCTCTCCTCTCCGATGTCAAGACCAAGAATTTTTTCAGGCATTATTCCACTTTCCAGGACAGCAATTTTGATGAACGGCTGTTTTTGTCTCTCTTCACAACACCGGTGAGGGTCTTTCGCATCTCACCCAGATATCCTGTGGAGGTTATCGTAAAAAAGTCACTCTTCGTCGTTATGATACCCCCGTCGATGGTAACGGCGTCCATGCCGGAAACATCTTTGTACCACGTGGAACGGGAAAGACCGTTATCCTCGTCCCTCCTGTAGGCATCCATACCGTCGGCCATCTCCTCCGTAATGTCATCGGAGAGCGCCCTCAGGACCAGTTTCGGTGCGGTATTGATGTTAACCTTCCCTTCGCCGTAGACGGAACAAAACTTCCCGATACCGGGCAGATCATCGGTACCGTAAAAGATTTTTTCCGAAATCCCTTTTACCATTAATAGTTCTTCAACACAATCCAGTGGCGCGTTTTTACATTCGTAAGGCTCGTCGAGAGTCTCGTAATATATCGTTTCGGCTCCGAAACCCGTGACCTCATCATCTGCATCGATCCAGTCCTTGATAGAATCGACTATATCCTCCGCCTCCTGATCGGTAAGATCAAATTCCGGGAGGGCGAGCAACCTGAGCAGCAGGTTCTCCACATCTGTGTTGTAATTATTTCCCGATATCAGTTTATTCAGGGGAATCTTGCCCGATTCATCCTCTATATTCAGTCTGAAGTAACCTTTTTCAAAAAAGGAGCCCGACGCCGCCGAGAGAAAATCCGCCTCGGCCCACTCTTCGTCCAGAGAATCGTAACTGTCCGTATCCTCATTGAGAAGGGCTTCCCCTCCGTAAAAACCCGATTTCGCGACATAGGTAAGCCTGATGGCATCTCTCATGTTCGCACCTTCATATATCCCCGACCTGGCCGAATAATTGAGCTGGATGGTGACGGCCACGATGACACCGATCATCAGGATAACGAGGACAAGGGCCACACCTCGATTGTTTAACGCAGGGTTTATCATCGGGCTCTCGCCATGGGCACGAAGACCCTCGTTGTAAAGCGGAAAGGGTTTTCCGCATCTTTCGGATTCATAAACTCGAGTTGGACGGAGATTAAAAAGGGCACGCCTTCACTCCCCGGTTTTATGGGTGAGGCGGTGTCCCACTCTTCGTATTCCTCGCCTTCGCTGTCATAAAAGGCGTACTTCACCGACGTGAGACTGTCACAGAGCACGAAACCCGCACCCTTCAGGTCTTCCTCTTGCTCCTCCATCCCGCTGCGGTAGAGGATATCGCTCCTTTTCAGAAGATACCCCTCCTTGTCTGCATCCTCCTCTACAGAGTAGCGAACCAGGGCCGTACCCGAGGAATGTGCATCAAAAAAATCGAGGTGGGCCGATGTTAGAAAGGTGAGATCGGTAAAGTTGTCGTCACCTATAGTATTCTCTTCAGAGACAAACCTGAAGGCTCCGCTATAGGGTGAAATCGATTCCATGTCGGCGATCATCCTCTTCATCGTGTTTCTCGCCATACCGTAGATATAATCGCTGTGACGGGTATCCTCGACGATCATCAGGGTCCCCGTATAGGATGCATAAACGGTGGACATCACGATCGCCAGGATAAAGATGGCAAGGAGTATTTCGATGAGGGTAAATCCCGCTCTGCTTTTTCCTGAAACAATCTCGCTTCTCATCTCAGGGCCACCCTGTAAAGCTCAAGAGTGAAGGTGTTTCCCGACTTCATCTTCTCGCTTGTAACGGTCACCTCCACCTTTTCCACTCCTGGAATCTCCGTTCCCAACACCTCAAGACTCCAGGAATAGCCGGGATAATCATCACCGAAATCTCCGCTGTCGGAGGTCACATCGCTGGTCGCGATAGCCTCTATCTCAGCCATCTTTGCCTGGGCCAGAAGAGGCGCCGCCGTATCGAAGCGCGATCGTGTCATCATTGAAATGCTCTGGGACTGGGACTGGAAGACGGCGACGAGGGCTATGGCAAGAATTGACATGGCAAGCATGACCTCGAGGAGTGTAAAACCGCCTTCCGCGGGCCTTTTCCTTCTCGAAAAATGTATCGTCTCTAATTGTATGCCTGTCATTACATCCATCCCGCCGTCTTTGTGAGTCCCGATGAAATGAGGCTCAACAACCATATATGCCATCAACCCACGACGTCATTGCGAGGAGTGAAGCGACGCGGCAATCTCACCCACGGAACATCAAGATTGCATCCCGAATCGGGATTCGCAATGACAGAAAAAATACTGCCCCCTGGTCCGTAATCGTTGAATTTCTAACATGATACGAAAGGATTTTCAATTAGAGATTGTAAAAAATGATACAGTTTGGATCAATCGTCGCATACCATCTATCGTGGGCATCCAGAGGAGAGCAAAGGGTATCACACTATACCATGCCACCATCAACCGTATCGCCACGCCCTTTACTTTTGCTCCCCTTGAACGGTCCAACCCGAGAGGTGAGTTCATTCCCCGTTGATTGCAGCGGGGAAAGCGGGAACACCTTTTCCCTGGACATTGGGAGTTCCCCGAACCTGCAACGTCTTACGGGGAGTCTCAATGTAGATGTCCGTCCTCTTATTCTCTCACGGCCTTCTCCGAAGGCCACTCTTCTATTTTCACCCGCTTTTACAGGATTGGAAATAGGTATGAAGTTTCACGCCGTATTTCTCTTTCAGTCGAGCCACTTCCTCTTCCATACGATCCCGTTTCATGGTTTTTCTCAACCGTGCCTCTATCCTCTTCTTGACCGTGCCGAGGGGCAGTAGTTCCTCGGCTTTCTTTTCGCCCGCTTTGATTATATGGTATCCGGAGGGAGTTTTCACGGGTTCGCTTATCTCCCCGTCTTTCAAGGAAAAGGCCGACTTTGAGAAATCAGGCGACATGCGTCCCTTCGTGATGAACCCGAGGTCCCCTCCTTTGGTTTTCGTTCTCTCATCATCGGAATACTCCGCAGCAAGTTTCGCAAAATCGGCACCGGCGTCGAGTTTTGCCCTGATCTCCTGTGTCTTTGCAGAGACTTCTGCTATCTCCTCTTCCTTCGCCTTCGGATCAAGCTTTATCAGGATATGGGCCACCTTGACGCTGGCGGGCTTTGTAAATTCCGATTGATGCTCCTCATAATATGTTTTGATATCCTCCCCGGAGACATCCTCCTTATCGGATAACCTGCGTTTCACATATTCCTGCGCCAGGATTCCTGCCACGGCATCATCGATCCTCATATTTACGGAATCTTCACTGTCCATTTTTGCATCTCTTGCCGCCATGGCAAGGACATGCATCTCTACAATCCTGTCGAGAAAGGCCATTTTCTGTTTTTCGCTCTTGAAGCGGTCCCGATACATGGGGGGAAGACTTTGTATTCTCGCATCAAGATCATCGTCGGTGATCATCATGTCGCCGATTTGGGCAAAGAACCTGGCGGGATTTTTCTCCTCTGCCATAAGTGCCTTCGAATTCACGAGTAAGGAAGCTATGACCGTGCATAGGAAACAGACCCAGATGAGTCGACTATTTTTCATATGTAGTTACTCCTCGAGAAAATATTGATGCTCGGATGCTACACCTTTGGTTCAGATTTTTCAAAATAATTTTCCTCCCGGAATAAACCACCCAATCATTGCAAGTCCTGACAAGATCGGGACAAAAATATTTCAAATTACCATTTGATTTTTGACCGAAGTGATTATACGATGCGTTCATATGAAATTTATCAAGCATTATAAGACCCTACTTATAATTCTGGCGTTTCTTGTTAAGGTTGGGTTCCCATCCTCTCCAAGGAGGCTATCCTGAAGGGTACAGAATTTTATCTCTTGACAGCCGAGGGGGGAAAGCACAGAGGGATGGGGCCTGCCAGGGATATCCCTCCAAGCCACGGGGAAAACATGCTCCCGGAGGAACAATGATGAAGAGATTGCCAGTCACAGGAAGGGTCATGCTTCTCGGACTATGTATGGCCCAGATCATCGCCACCATACAGGTCTATCTTTCAAACCTTCAGTTCCACCGGAGCATTTCGGCCATCAGAGATGCGGGGTATCTCATCGTTCCGAACGAAACCATCCTGCCCCGTCTTCTCGAATTGAAACCAGCCTTTTTCGGGGGAATCTTCTTCACCCTCAGCACCGGCACGGGACTCTCACTGCTCGCCATTGCAGCGGCCTGGCTCTGCAAGAGACTCTTTTTACAGAAGAGACTTTTTTTGATAGTCCTCACCTGTATCTGGATAGTCGCACTCGGAGCCGCAAATTACCGGGGATTTCTTCCCCTGGTAACGGCCTATCTCCTCTTGATACCGCCGCTCTGTTTCTTCGCAACGCTGAGATGGTTACCGGAAAGCAATCGTAAGAGCACAGTGCTTCGGGAGATACTCTCTCTCCTACCCCTTATTCTCCTCACCGGAATCTGGGCTTCCCAGATGGGGAGTGACCTCTTTCTCGATATCAGGGATAATATCCTCCTCTCCAATCCGGCGGGGAAAAAGATCAATGAGTTCTACTACGACTATACGCTCTATCCCGCCGAGGTATTCAAGACGGAGAAACTCAAACTCCTGAAGACCTGCCGACTCGAAGAAATCGATGCAGCAAAGGGAGCGCGACGCTTAATCGAAAGAAAACTCATCTACAACGACTACCTCCCCCTCGGGGAAAGAACCACCGTCGATCTCACGATACGAAAGGATGGAAAGAACCTTGCTCTGGAGCGTGAGGGGAAGACCATCCTTCTCACGACACCGAAGGAATTTTCATCGAGGATGCCCTCAGTGCTGAAGGAGTTTTCCGAGAAAAGTGATCGCTATCGCTATTTTAGGAAGTTTACCTTTTTCTCAATTCTTGTGGGATTTCCCGTTACGCTCTATGTCCTTGTTTACAGCCTCTTCTATTTGGTATTTTCTCTTTTCCTTGGCATACGAGCCTCTTCCATCACCTCATCAGTCCTTTGCTTTGCCGTCGGGATTGCACTCCTTCTTCCCTTCCAGACAGGCAGCGGAAAAGATGTCGGAGTAGAAAACCTGACCGGTGCCATGGTCTCGGATACGTGGCAGGTTCGGGTTTCCGCTCTCAAGGCGATAAGGGAACGAGGGTTGGAGATAGGCGATTTTCCTTCATATAAAGAGATGATTAGAAGCCCCCACGTACCGGAGCGTTACTGGCTGGCAACGGTACTGAAAAAGAGCAGGGTCCCTGAAACATACGGAGATCTTCTCGCAATGCTCGACGATCCCCACCCGAATGTACGCTGCAAGGTCGTCGAGGCCCTGGGAAAGAGGGGGAGGAAAGACGTTGTCGCTACGATCATCGAGAAGATAACAACATCCGATCACTGGTACTTCCAGTGGTACGCATACCGGGCACTGAGGTCTCTTGGATGGAAGCAGAAAAAATCGATATAAGGATACTCCTCCTGTCACTCGCCGCGGTTATCCTTGTGGAGATGGGGACGAGGGCGCTCGTCTCTTTCGACATTGCCTCCCCCATCGCCCTTACCGGGGCGGCACGTCTCATAGAAATATCCCTTATCCTTGTGATTGTCATTACCTGGGGAAAGGGGATTGATTCACTTGGGCTGTCAGGGGCGACAATTGCCTCGGGCTTCACAAGGGGGCTTCTCTGGTCGACGGCATTCGGCGTGGTAGCGGCGGCAGTCTTCGGGATAGTATATGCAGCAGGCGCAAATCCTCTTGAGCTCATTCATACCAGACTTCCGGAAGAACATTCTGAAATAATTCTCTTTTTTCTCGTCGGTGGCGTGGTGGCCCCTGTAGCCGAGGAGATTCTCTTCAGGGGAGTTATTTACGGTTTTTTCAGACGATGGGGAATCGTAACCGCTATCATTGTGAGCACAATCATATTTGTCCTTGCCCACGCTATTTTTTCCAGGATACCCGTCACCCAGGCCGTGGGGGGAATACTTTTCGCCCTGGCTTACGAGGTCGAGGAAAACCTCATCGTTCCCATCACGATCCACATCCTGGGAAATTTCGCCATCTTCATCCTGGGATCAGGCATCGCTCTTGCCTGCCTTTGATCTTTTTCCAACGACAGGCAAATCGTAGGTAATTCTTAATTCCATTTTGACACAAGGAAGAGTTCGATGCGACGGGATCGGCGAAAGCTCTCTCCATCATATTCACCCTCCTCCGTCGAATACCGGCCTGAGAGATCGGACTGCAGCCATTGTATACCAACCCCGAGACCTGCGGTAAGAAGGGTATTATCGATATCGATGTATGACAGATTATCGATGGAATCAGCCACGTTGATTTCCCGAAGGCCACTATCCGCAGTACGAGAAACCTCTCTTTTGTTTGGGTTCTCGGCGAGCAGTGCCGGATTATAACAGGGGGCAAAACTCCCCTCTGGCCGATGCAACCCCTGCACCTCCCATGGAAACCGCCTCAAAACCGATTGTCTGAAATTCTCCGGCAAAGGATGACGTCGCTGTCGTAAGGGCAATCCCAACCACCACACGCATCAATAGTTTCCGAAACATCATGGAACCCCCTCCCAATTGTTTAGAAAGATCCCGAGTCTCACTTCCTCATATCACCCGTAAAAAAGGAATCACCATTGTCAACGTAGAAAGCTGCCATATCCAGGCAACCTGGCCCTCCGTTCCCTATTCCTTTGATGTTTCACTCGTTTCAGGCACCGAGGGGGTGTCTGTTTTGGTCTCCGCTTTGGCCTCCGCCTTGGTCTCCTCCTGGGCCTCGTGCGCTGTTGACGGTTTCTTTCCGCCGTAATCGGTCACATACCAACCCGTTCCCTTCAACTGAAAGGATGAGAGAGAGATCAGTTTGTCAACGGTCCCCTTACAGAATTTGCACTCCGTCACCACATCGTCGGTAATGCCCTGCATAACCTCAAACTGTTTTCCACACTTCCTGCACTTATATTCGTAAATCGGCATTCGCCATAACCTCCGCCTGTCAATAGTTAGTTCACGATACGTCGCGGTACCGAAAATATATCACCAACATGATAACGCTCGCTGAAACAATCAAGCACCAGGCTGAGATCCCTGTCCGCTATGGGCTTGAGAATGTTTCTCGTAATCAGATGGACCGTTTCTTCTTCCTCCACTTTTTCTTCCAGGGGCGCATCAAAATCGATCTCCCCCCTGTTAAACCGAACCACATGAACCAGTTCGTGCAGCGCGATATAGAGCAAAAGTGCGGGAAGTTTTATGAATGACCTTCCCCTCTCAACGGCATCAAGGATGCGGTTGTCCTGGAGACATATCTTGAAGAAGTAAAAGTTTTCGGGATGATCCGGCACACCCTCCTTCTGATAAAAATACCTGCAGAGATGTGCAAAGGATCCCTCGTTTACCTCATGATCTTCAAGATGAGCAAGCGTTGTTACCTCGTACCTGTAATCCTTCATTCCATCCTTGCCAAGGCCGAAATTCCGCACTGATAATGTTTCGGCACTACTGAATACATCCTTTACAAGGGATATATCGGCGGGACGGAAATACATTCTATTAATACCTCACCCTTAACGCCGCTAATATAGACATTATTTCGCCCCTGTCAACAGACTTTTTATACCAGACCCTGTCGGTTTCAACAGAGCGGCGAGCATATTCTCCGCACCGGTCGGGCAAAAGCAGAGATCCCGATTAGAAGGAATAGCAGGAAGCTTCAAGGTATAAGAAGATTAAACCGGGAAGAAAGATCGACCGCTCTCATCTTTTCACCCCACCGGCCGAATTATTACGGGATAGGTACATTCGTCAGGAGATACTTGAGGTCCTCATCTTCAAATTTAATGGAGAATCCCGCAAAGGGAGATTCGTTACCTTCGTCACTGATAAAATCGTCATAGCCTGCCGATAAATATATATGGTTGAAGATGCCGTATTCGGCGTATAACTTGAGATGAGGATTTCTTTCAGAATCGAAATCGAAGGCCTCAAAGGTGAGTCTCAGATCATCGCTAAAGGCAAAATAATCGATGCCGAAACCACCCGTTGATTCCAGAAGCCCTCCCCTGACGACAACATCTTTGTACCGTTTCGCAATCTCGGCGTTGAAGAGGACTTCATTCCTGTCCCACTCTTCAATCCGCGTTGTGGTCCCGTCAACGGTGCGATCGGTCACACTCCTTTTACCCCGTGGATCGGCAACCACACCGAGTATGTAATATTTGTCCTCCCGGGGACGCAACTTCAGCTCAAGGTAGCTCTTGCCGTTGTCCTCTTCAAAGAGATATTCACCCCGGTAGGTGATGAAGGTTCGAAACTGATCGGCCTTCGTGATGTATTTATTGATTCCCTCCATGCTGGTGTCGAGGCTTTTCAGGCTTGCGTTGACATTATCAACCGTCTCTTCTTCGTTAATCAGCCTCCCGATCGAACCCTTTCCCTCGTTTATCTTTCCCGTTATATCCCGGAGGGATGCAACGGTCTTGTCAAGATTATCGAAGATCTCTTCATCCTTCACCAGTTGACCTATGGTACCTTCGCCCCTGTTTATCTTATCGACGATATCATTCAGTGCCGTGAAGGCCCGTTCCATCTCCTTCGAGGCATTGCCGAAATTGGAGATCATAAGGCTCACTTTTTCATCGTTCCGTTTTACGATATTATTAAGGTTTTCCGTCAGCTCTCTCGTATTTTTCATGATCGCCTTCAGGTTTGCCTCGCCTTCTCCCCCGGCGATCACATTTTCCAGGGATGATGTCACCTTCATCACATCACTGGAGATATTTCCGAGGTCCCGAAGGAGTTTGTCAATGTCGGCCTGTTTTTTGACATCGGCAATGACACCGCCATCTCCCAGATACTCCTCCCCAACTGTCCCCGGCTCGAGTTCCACATACTTGTCTCCCAAAACGCCGTGGGTCTTGATCGAAATTGAAGAATCTCTCTCCAGCCTTACCTCGGGGAGTATTCTCATGAGTACCAGCGCTTTGCCTTGAAGCAGAGATATTCCCTCAACTCGTCCCACCTCAACACCGGCGATAACAACGGATGCATCCTTTTCCAGTCCCGATACGTTGTCGAACACCGCCTGGACAAGGTACCCTTTCTTGAGGCCGAATCCGTATTCGCCGACCTGAAACGACATGTACCCCAGTATGACCAGTGCGATCAGGATAAACAATCCAACTTTTGCTTCCGTGCTGATGAACGACATCTCACCCTCCCAATTTAGGTTGAGATTTTACAGTATATTGATCGGTCCGTCGAGACTACCTGAAAGAAATTGTTTCAACACCGGATTTTCTGATTCTCGGATCTCTTCCGGAGTCCCGCAGGCTACTACCTTTCCCTCATAAATCATTGCTATCTTGTGACCAATGGTAAATATGGACTGCATATCATGACTTGTGGCAACGCAGGTCAGATTAAAATCCCTCTGGGTATTGACGATAAGTTCGTTCACCGCCTCAGTCATAACGGGGTCAAGACCGGTAGTAGGTTCGTCGAAGAGCACAACCTGGGGATGCAGCGCAATCGCCCTCGCCAGACCTGCTCTCTTCTTCATCCCCCCGGAGAGTTCCGATGGCATGATCTCTTCAACACCGGTGAGTCCCACGGCATGCAATCTATCCTTTACTATCTGCCGTATCTCCCTGTCCTTTTTCCTCGTATGCTCTCTCAGGGGAAAGGCCACATTCTCCCCCACTGTCATGGAATCGAAGAGCGCCGCACCCTGAAAGAGGACACCGAAGTTCTTCCTGACCTCGTCCATTTTCCTATCATTCAGACCGGTAACATCGACGCCGTCGACAAGAACCTGTCCCGTGTCCGGTTTCACCAATCCTATGATATGTTTGAGGAGAACACTTTTGCCCCCACCGCTTCTCCCTATGATGACGGTGGTCTTCCCCTTTTCAATCTCGAGGTTGAGGCCCCGGAGCACATGATTATTGCCAAAGGATTTATGGACATCGATTAATTTGATCATGAATATTCTCTGCCCTTTAAAACATTATCGCCGTGAGAAAATAATCGCTCACCAGGATCGATATGGATGAGAGCACCACCGCCTCCGTTGTCGCCTTTCCCACACCTTCAGCACCGCCGGTCATACTGAACCCCTTGTAACAGCTGAAGAGGGACAATATAAACCCGAAACAGGCCGCCTTGACGAGACCGTTATATATGTCGTCAAGCCCTACCAACATTGTAATATTGTTAACGAATGCTCCAGCATTTATCCCCAGTACGGGCACTCCGACGAAATACCCACCCAGGATTCCCACAAAGTCCGCCACAATGGTCAGAAGGGGAAGCATTACAACGCCGGCAATCACCCTCGGTACTATGAGATATTTAATGGGGTTTGCCGACATTGCATAGAGGGCATCGATCTGCTCCGTAACCCTCATCGTTCCCAGCTCCGCCGCCATTGCCGATCCGGCCCGGGCTGTCACCATGAGTGCGGTGAGAACGGGTCCCAATTCCCTCGTCATCCCCAGGGCAACGGTGGAACCCACCATGCTCTCGGCGCTGAACATCCTGAATCCGTAATATCCCTGAAGCGCCATGACCATGCCCGTAAAGGTACCGGTCAGCACCACGACAAAGAGGGATTTGACGCCCACAAACTCCATCTGCTTAAAGATCAGACGCAGTTTGATAGGTGGCCTGAGCATCCAGTTTACGACGGAGACAAAGAGGATAAGAATGCTTCCCATCTCCTCCACCGCTCGCAAGACAGATTTTCCAAGACCATCAATCGCGACAATCAGGTTTCTCATCCGTCTACAATGGACCTCTCTTTTTCGAATGTGTCTCGAAGGATAATGCCAACTTTTATACTGTCCGAATATTCCTTCTCCACAGATGATACTCCACAAAAAGTAAGATTTTATAATCAATCGTAAAAATAACGTTATTTAGAAGTCTTGTAAAGGTTTTTCCTTTCAATAAAATGAATTGGACAGCGAACACATTCCCCACTACTCGCAGAGGGGAATACGAGAATAAAAAATAAACATTTCCTTAACAATCGGAGATCCTCCGCAATTTGTTGCGGGGAGACTCAATGTTTTAACGGCAGGTTTTGCCTCGCAAAGGCCCGACGATCATCTGCATTGAGGGATTAATGACTTGAAATCATTGATATAGATACCGACGCTACAGAGGTCTCATTTCTTCGTTTATCCTGCGGGATATCGCGACAAGCCCTGATATAATCATCGAGGGGAAGAGCCCCGCCTCGATGGCCTGTTCAAAAAAGGACGACGAGGGAACCATTCCGGAAGCGGCAATCAAGCGACGGTCCGTCTCCTGCGCCCGGAGCTGCTGCCGGCGTTTCGATATCCGCCGCGGTATCAGCGCGCCTCCAGGGTCTGCGCCAGGATACGCCAGACCAGTTCATCAAAATCGATCCCCACCGCCTTGGCCGCCATCGGCACCAGGCTGTGACCGGTCATACCAGGCACGGTGTTAACCTCGATCAGCCAGGGCTGCTCCTCTTCATCCATCAGGATATCGACACGCCCCCAGCCACTGGCGCCGATCGCCCTAAAGGCCTGTAGTGCGAGTGACTGCAGGCGCTGCTCGGCCTCACTGTCCAGCCCGCAGGGCACCAGATAACGGGTGTCGTCAGCGACATACTTGGCCTCGTAATCGTAAAAGGCATTCGGAGTTTCAAGTTTTATCAACGGTAAGGCCTGCTCACCGAGGACCGAGGCCGTGTACTCTGCGCCGGTGACCCAGCACTCGACCATTACATGACTGTCATATTCGGCAGCAGTAGCCCAGGCAGTGCGCAGCTGCCGCGGATCGTCGGCACGCGACATGCCGATACTCGACCCCTCCAACGCCGGCTTGACCATCAATGGAAAACCCAGTTCGCAGGCGGCATCGAAGTCGTCTTCGTCCTGAATCAATGCAAACGCCGGCGTGGGAAGCCCCACCGACTGCAACAGCAGCTTGGTGCGGTATTTGTCCATACCGATAGCCGACCCCATGACACCGCTGCCGGTATAGGGCAGGCCGAGGATCTCAAGCGCGCCCTGGATCACACCATCTTCGCCACCACGGCCGTGCAGAATATTGAACACACGGTCGTAGCCATCGGCGGCCAACACCGACAGCACATCCCTGTCCGCATCGATCTTGTGCGCATCGATACCTCGCCGCAGGAGGCCTTCGAGGACCGCCTGACCACTGGCCAGAGACACCTCACGCTCGGCAGCCCAGCCGCCCATGAGCACCGCAACTTTCCCAAAATCCTGCGCCGTGATCGTCATAGTGACTTTCCTCCTCTTTCGTAGTCGACAACGATAGGAATCCCATCATATTTTTCATTATCATGATTGCCATAGACGCTTCTGCCGTCGTTCAGGTAAACCTCCCTTTCGGGCGACTTCCCGTCCCGTATTACTCCGACCTTCAATTTCTCCATCTATCCATAATCTCCTATTCCTGTGATTCGCCCTTTCCTGCAAGGCTTCTCCATAACGGCCCCCCACCTTTCGATTATCAGTCCCAGAGAAAGGTAACACCACTCGTGGGAAATACCCACTCATCGTCGCTGATCTTGAGGCTTATCGACCTGTCCCGAACTTTTGTTACCTCGGGACAAGGATGTTTCCCCGAAAAGAAGCTGATCTCCTGAACATTGTTGAGATCAACTCCATCGTAGTTGAAGGATACCTCGAGCCCTCTCGTGGGATAGGCCAGGTAAACGGAGAGTGTATTACTCCGTTTGCTTTTCATGGTCACGATCTCTATCTCGATCTTCACCGGTCGATTCAATTTTTTCTCGAGTTGTTCTCCCCCGCACCATACCTCAAAACCTCTATCGGTATTTTCGCTCTTGATAATCGGCACTTCTTCACTATCAACCCTGACGCAATCCACCGTGAAGACATTCTCACTGAAGAGATCACCCGGCCCGTTCAGGAGCCACCGATATTCACAGAGCTCCTCCTCGAAGAGTGCCGAGAGCTGATCGTTATTCAAGGCACATCCGATGATAAAAATATCGTTCCTGAGGGTCTTGATATATTCGATATGCGTTTGTATCCTGAAATAATCCTCAAAGATATCATCACCGGAAAGCTCGGTAGCCTCGATATGATATTTGAATCCGTTTCTGAGCTCCAGTCTCCGGTTTTCCTTCCCGAAAAGGGCCTCGAACATCTCGTAATAGATGGCATCGCCAAATTCGGTACTGCTTGTTCGCGCCCTGAGACAGCTCCGCATTATGCTGTCGATTCTGGCTATCGACTTTTCCTCGTCGGGAATGAATATCCTTCTTAGTCTCGGTTCGATGGCGCCAGTTTTCCCCTTATTCACAAAGACCCTCGGGGCCCTCTTCCCCAGGGCGCATAAGACTTCGTAACTTATCGTCTGTGCCTTGTCGGCAATTTCATTGGCGGATATGTACTCACTACCCTGTCTGCCCAGGAGGACCACCTCGTCTCCCACACGGCAGTCGGGGATATGACTCACGTCGATAGTGCACATGTCCATTGAGATGCGTCCCACCAGGGGAGCACGCCTCCCCCGTATCAGGGCCTCTCCGCGATTGGAGAGGATAAAACCGTAGCCATCGCCGTAGCCCACCGGTATCGTGGCGATGGTGGTCGGTTTTGTCGTCACATATGCCTTTCCGTAGCCGATGTTGTGGCCCTCGGGAAATTGCTTAAGCAGGACCACGCTTGTCTTGAAGCTCATAACGGGAAGAAGCTCCGCCTTTTCTTCTGTGAGGGAAGAGGGATATATCCCGTAGGTCATGATACCGGGACGAACCATATCCATCGTGTAATCGGAGAAGTTGAGAATCGCGCCGCTGTTGGAGAAGTGTTTGACGGGGATTTCGATGCCCTCTTGTTCCAGACTCTCGAGGACCTCCCTGAACAGTAACCACTGTCTTTCGTTGTAGTCGTCGCTCTCTTCCTCGCTCGTCGAGAGATGGGAAAATATCCCCTCCACCGTGACATGGGGAAGATTATAGATATCCCTTATCGTGTCGACCGCCTCGGAGTGAATCGTGCCGCCTCTGCCCATGCCCGTATCCACTTCGATATGAACGACGACCTCCCGTCCTTCCTCACCGAACCGCTCGTCAAGCTTACGCGCAAAATCGAGATCGGAGACGGAGGGGATCAGATCGTACTTTACTATTTCGTTTATCTCCGAGACAGTCGAAGGGCTCAGTATCAGGATAGGGGCATCGATCCCGCTGACCCTGAGCTGCACCCCTTCATCGGCATTGGCAACCCCGAGGCAGGACACACCGTTTTTCAGGGCGAATTTCGATATCTCGATAGCCCCGTGACCATAGGCATCGGCCTTGACGACCTGAAGCATCCCGGCATGGGGGCCTATCAACCGTCGTATCTCCTTCCCGTTATGCCTGAAATTGTCCAAGTCAATCTCAACCCAGCTTTTATATTTTCGAGCCTCTTTTAACGACATACTTTGCAATAACTCTCTAATATCTGATGGATATTTTATGAAAACTCGACGTTGTTTACCATGATGATATGAAAGGGGCGTACTGCACGTTTTTCATCGAGGTCGCCCCGTCTTCGAGTTTGAAAGATAGTATCAAAACATCGAGTAAAGTCAAGGCATACCATCTTCCCGCACGGATTGTATTGGATTACTCTTGACAAGCTGAATCTGTTGATATAAATGACGGAAACATCATTTTGATGAGCCGATGTAGCTCAGATGGTAGAGCAACTGATTCGTAATCAGTAGGTCAGCGGTTCAAGTCCGCTCATCGGCTCCAGCAATAAAAACAGCCACTTAGACAGCCCTTCTAAGTGGCGTTTTTGTTTTCCGGCTAAAGAAATCCCTTTCAAAGGCTCTTTGACTATGTCCGATGGTTATCGTGGCCCATCTCCATTTTCGTCCAAGAGCGTCAGAGCCTCTCTACCGAATCGAATTAGATGCCGTGGACTCCGATTCTCGGCACCCGCCCGGAGATGTTGGTCACGATCTCGTAATTGATGGTATTGAGTTTCCGTGCCAGGTCATCGACCGTCACTCCTTCATTCTCCTGCCTGCCGATGATCACGACCTCATCGCCCAGAGACACCGTGCCCTTTAAAACGCTCACATTGACCAGACATTGATCCATGCAGATCCGCCCCACCTGGGGACAGCGGCTACCCCTCACAAGGACATGGAGGCGATTGCTGAGCAGGCGGCTCAGGCCATCCCCGTAGCCGAGGGGGATGGTGGCAATGAGGGAGGGCCTGTCGGCATGGTAGATATGCCCGTAACTCAGACCTGTGCCGGCAGGCACCTCCTTGAGAAAGACAATCCGGGTCTTCAATTCCAGGACCGGCCTGAGATCGTCGACTTTGGGATTCAGCATCGTTTGAGAGGGCTTGAGGCCATAGATGGAAATCCCCGGACGGGCTGCGTCAAAATGTGAATCAGGAAGATCAAAGATAGCAGCGCTGTTCGCGGAGTGATAGAACTCGATACCGTATTTCCGTGTCTGTTCCACGACTCCCTTGAAAATCCTGATCTGTTCCATGGAAAAGGTCTTATCCACTTTATCGGCCCTGGGGAAATGGCTCATGACCCCTTTGACGCGGACCTCGGGAAAATCTGCACATCGATCGAGAAAATCCGTCACATGGTCCGGCCGTATGCCTACCCGTCCCATACCGGTGTCCACCTTAAGGTGAACGGTCACGGATTTCCGGGCCTCTCGCGCCGCCGCCGCCAAACTCGCGACTTCTTCCAGGGTGCAGACAACCGATTCCAGCCCGTATCTGGCGAAATAGGGGCTGCTTTCCGGAAGGGTCGGGGTCAGGATGACATACTGTGCATCCAGACCGCTTTCAAGGAGTTCCACAGCCTCGGACACATGAGCCACACAGAGGGTCCTGTACCCCAAATCAATCAGATGACGGGCAATGATCGGTGCCCCGTGACCGTAGGCGTTCGCCTTGATGGCTGGCCAGAGAGGACGCTTTCCCACGAGACCCTGAAGAAAATTCATGTTGTGGGTCAGATCGTCCAGGTGGATATAGGCCTTGGTTTCCATTTACAGAACCTGATCGACAGGGGTGTATTCGAGACCGAATGCCTCGGCCACGGCTTTGTAGGTCACCTTGCCCGTGATCACATTGGCCCCCCGTTTGATCTCGGGGTTCTCCCGCATGGCCCCTCTCCACCCCTTGTTGGCGATCTCCACCGCGTAGGGCAATGTGGCGTTCGTCAGGGCGAGGGTGGAAGTCCTGGCCACGGCGCCGGGCATGTTGGACACACAGTAGTGCACAACGCCGTCGACCATGTAAGTCGGATCGGTATGGGTCGTCGGCTCGGAGGTTTCAAAACACCCGCCCTGATCAATGGCCACATCTACGAGAACGGCTCCTTTCTTCATGGTCTGCAGCATATCCCGGGTCACCAGTTTGGGGGCCTTGGCGCCTGCAACCAGCACGGCACCGATAATCACATTCGCCTCCTTTACGAGCTTGCGAACAGTTGCCGGGCTCGCCATGAGAGGAAAGCAGTTGGAGGGCATGACATCGCTCAGGTACCGAAGGCGATCCAGGTTCATGTCCAGGATATAGACCTTGGCGCCGAGACCGCAGGCCATCTTTGCCGCATTGGTTCCCACGATGCCCCCGCCGATCACGAGTACCGTTCCGGGATCCACCCCCGGGACCCCGCCCAGGAGTACGCCGTGCCCGCCCTGTGCCATTTCCAGGTACTTGGCACCCTCCTGCATCGCCATCCGCCCCGCCACCTCGCTCATGGGGGTGAGCAGGGGAAGGGAACCGTCCGCCTTCTGAATAGTCTCATAGGCTATGTTGACCGACCCGCTCTTGATCAACACATCGGTCAGCTCCGCTGCGGCGGCAAGATGCAGGTAGGTAAAAATAATCTGACCCTCCCTTATGAAGTCATATTCCGAGGGCAGGGGTTCCTTGACATGCATAACCATATCGGAACGTTCAAAGATCTCCCGGCTCGTTTCCACAATCTCGGCACCGGCCGTTGCGTATCTCTCATCTTCGAAACCGCTGCCTGTGCCCGCATTCGTCTCAACGAGCACCGTATGGCTGTTTTGCCTCATGACCTCCACCCCGGCGGGAGTCATGCAGACTCGATTCTCTTCATCCTTAATCTCCTTCAAAATACCTACAATCACTTCTTTCTCCTCCTCCGTTGAGTGTAATAATTGAAAGCACGGTGCAGTACCTCGAAAAAGCAACGATTCAACTTAAGCGGCACAAATTCTTCGTGCTCCCTATCAGTATGGCGCAATGAAGCACCATAAAATTCAGTGACATGCCGGCGAAGTTTTCGATTCGTCAGCGGCCCTACCCTCACCCCCCAAAAGGCTTTTGGAATCAAGCCTTTCCCCATGATATGTTCCATCCTACGACGGCCCCAGGATCTTCTTACCGAAGAGAGAAAGAATGAATTCCGAGATTACCCGTGCCGTGGCCATCTCCGGATCCCGCAGCGGAGAAAAGCCGACCACATCAAGGGACCGAAGGAGACCGGACATGGCGATCATTTCCATGGCAAGGTGGGCTTCCCGGTAGGAGATACCACCGTTCACGGGCTTCATCACCCCGGGTGCGACGGTCGGATCGAGCACCGAAAGGTCCAGGGTGACATGGAGCCCCCATTTTCCCATTCCCGCTGCACGCAGGGCGCGGTAACTCACCTCCCGCATTCCAAGGGAATCAATATCCTCCATGGTGAAGACCTTGATCCCGGACCGCTTGATCAGTTTTGCCTCCTCCGATCCGACATCCCTGAGACCGACAAGGACAATGTTTTCCGGTTCCAGTTTTGGACTGATCCCGCCGCAGGAAGCCAGTTCGTTATCACCATAGCCAAGGGCCGCCGCAAGGATCATCCTGCTGATACTTCCTTCGCCCTCTTCCAGGGGAACCTTAAATCCCCCGCGGGCACTGAAGACAATCACGCCGGGCGGATCGGACAGTCTGGAAAGACCCAGGTAGACGCCCAGTGAGGCGGCGGGGTGGGAACTCGTCACAATCGGGATATAATCTTCCGATACACTCTCCTGGATGTGCGGGGCCACGTCCTCTGCGATCCGGATCACCAAGTCCTTCCGGTCCTCAAAGGTTCTGGATTCCTTGGCAAACTCCTTGCTGAGAAAGGGAAAGGACAGGTCCCCCTTGTTGATGACCGGGAACCCGATTTGTTCGAATCCCGGGAGCAAATGGCCGGCGACTTCTTTGCCCGGACTCCAGATCTGGACGCCGGCAGAGATATGGGGTTTGATGACCTCGTACCCCATGACCCACCTCTCAACCGCTGAAGGAACGCGGAGAATCATGGCACTGGGCACCCCGATCATGACGATTCCCTTGTGGGGCTGCTCGACGATCCCCTCACGGAGCGGCATCTTCTCAACGTACATGGAGGTCATAGCCGCCAGCAGTGCGCTGTAGTTCAGGCCAAACCTCAGATCGTCCCCGAGGCGAATCTCCTCCCCTGCGGCGGTCACATCCACGAGCAGGTGATCACTGGATGCACCCAGGATAGAGAGACGTTCGTCATCGGGTACCATGCCGTCCACGTCCACGTCTTCTCTCCCGATATTCAGGATGGCCCTGAGCATCTCCCCCTTGTCCTCGAAGACGGGCTTCCGTCCAAAGGCATCCTCAGCCGTCTCTCCAAGGGGAATCGAGGGCTTTTCCTTCAGTTCGATCACTTCGGCGTTCAGCAGAAAGGCATCCTGGTGGGTCCCGGGCCAGGGCGACCGTTTCACCGTCTCTCGTCCCAGGAGAATTCCCTCCCCGATTCTCATGTGATTGATACCCTGGGGCATCTCTCCCGAAGCGATGAGACTAAGGGCGCTTGAATTCCCACCGGACACATACTGGAGGTGAATCCCCACATGCCTCTCCAGATCCCGGGCGTAGGCCACCAGCCTGTCCATGTTCTCGACCGAAGGAACGACTCCCCCGTAGCAACTCAGGTTTGCTCCCAGCCCCACGATGCGGACCCCCGGCAGTTCCATGACCTCTCTGGCCATGGGCAAGAGATCGTCGGGCCACACACCCTCCCGGAGGTCACCCAGGTCGACCATGATGATGATCTTGTGAACGAGGCCCCGGCGATGGGCGGCCTCGGACAGTGCCGCGATCACGGAGACTTCCGAATTAAGACTGATGTCCACGGAGGTCACGATGTCTTCCACCGCGGAAAGAGGAGGGATTCTCAGCAACATGTAGGGAGCATTGACCCCGTTGGCCTTGAGCCGGAGGATGTTTTCCATCCTCGATTCCCCGATAGCAGTAACGCCTCCCCGCAACATGGCCTTCCCCACCTGTGGCATCCCGCAGGTTCCCTTGGTGACGCCCGCGACCTCGATCCCGTATTTCCCGCAAAGCCGGGTGATAGTGCGGGCGTTGTGTTCGATCTTTTCAAGATCGATGGTCACGAAGGGTCTGGACATGGGTCACTCCTTTTTGGACAATCCTTAAGGGACGATTTACTCATCGGGGCGTACCTCTCCCGAACCCCTAATCCCAAGGCTTTCCAAGAGCACTGTCTCAGTCGCTTCGGGAAACCGTCGGGCCAGCACACCGGCTGCCGCCATGATATTGTTCCTGTCCAGGGAAACCGCTGCATCGCGTGGCGGCAAGAGTTTAAACTTGCGCGGATCGGGTTTGATGTTCTGCAAAATTTCCATGCCCCCTCCGAGACGGGTCAACGCACCACCGGTACCGATCACATGTCTGACGGCGGATAAATCCCTGCCTTCCAGAATTTCGTTTCTTCCGTACGCACCGTAGGCGACTCGCAATTGTCCCGCATGTCGCCAGATGGAAATATCAACGGCCCAGCGCGCCAGTTGGGCCGAGGTTTCACGCTCGCCGACGGTATCCGGAATCGGTCGAACATCATCGACCTGCCCCAGTTCGTTTCCGGCGGCTTCAACGATTCGACCAGCATTTATGTAAACCCCCAGATCACCCTCGACGGTCCGTTTGGATCGAGGTTCCGGGGCAATCATCATTTTTGAGAACTCCGGCGATCCTTCGGTGACCGAATGAACATCCGTGGTGGCACCTCCCACATCCACGGTCACCACATCTCCCATGGTCTCGGCCAAAATCTCGGTGGACCGCATGACCGCCCCGGGCGTGGGTATAATATCATCCTGAACCATTTCTCGCACGCTTTCCATACCGGGAGCCGTGACGATATGGCGGGCAAAGACCTCCTGGATGACCGTGCGGACGGGATCGATATTGAGATCATCGATGCGTGGATACACATTTTCCACTATGAATACCGGTATATCCTTTGATTCGAAGAGGCGCCTGATTTCGCTCCTGACAGTTTTATTGCCGGCATAGATAAGGGGAGTTTCGAGTTCCAATGAAGCCAGGGAACGGGCGTTGGCCAGTACGATCTCACGGTCCCCGTAATCGACTCCACCTGCCAGGAGAATAATATTGGGTTTGATCCGGCTGATCTCGTCCCGGGCGTCCGGGTCAATTTCCCCGGCGGTCGTGTACGTTACTATGGCACCGGCCCCGAGGGAGGCTTCCCGAGCTGCCCGCAGTGTCATGTCACGGGTTAACCCGTGGACGGTCATCCGCAAACCTCCGGCAGCCGACGACGCAGCCATCAGCGCAGCGTCCCGCGTATTCACACCCAGACGGGTTTCCAGATCCTTCCGGGCAACTTCAAGACCCTGTCCTACATCGCCCTCGGCAACGGTGGTCAATCCTAATCCCTGGCCCAAGAAAGAGGCGGTGCCTCGGGCACAGAGCCCCGAAAAGGCGCTGACTTTCGTTATCGTACTACCTATATCGGCAACAATGATCTCGGCATCTTTCATTCGAACTGCGATTTTCGTAGTAGTTGATTTTGGCTATGCATAATTCTCCAGCAGTTTCCGCGGTGACCCTATCTGTCACAAAGTCATGCTAAACCGGTCCTGCCAACCTGACAACTGAAACATTGTCACAACCAGACAGTTGATTATCATGGCTGATGATTTTTCCTGCCCATCATTTTTCCAACGATAAAGCTCGCCACATGCCCCCCTGTGGTGCCCCTACCGAATCCGGCATCCATCCCGCATTCGACGGCCATGGCATCATTGACCTGCGTTCCGCCCGCGATCAGGATAATATCGTCTCGTATGCCCCGCTCGACGGCAAGATCGTGAAGTCGCCGCATGTTGATCCGGTGGATGTCGTTGTGTGAAATGATCGTCGAAATCAATGCGGCTTTGGCCCCGGTTTCCTGGATGGCGTCGAGCACCTTGGATATCGGTACGGACGTCCCCAGGTAATGGCAGTGGAAGGCGTATTTCTCGAGGCCGCCGTGCTTGATATCGATAATTTCCCGCATGCCCACCGAATGTTCATCCTCACCAACGGTAGCGGCCACCACGTGGATGTCGCGGGGTCTCACGAAGGCCTCGATCTCATCGTCCGGCATGACCTCCTCTTTCTCGGGAATCACCAGTTTGTTTGTGTCCACGGCATAGTCAAGCACCCCCTTGATCTCGAAGAGGGATCCCTCCGCGGGATGGATCAACCGGCGGCTGATTACCTCGGGCTCGGCAAGCCCCATCTTCCGGGCCATTTCAAGGGCTGCGGCTTCGGCAATCATCGGCTCTTCGGGAACGAAGAGCGTGACACAGACAATGCCATCGCCGGCCCACTGAACTTCCGGCCGCACCATGCCCGCCGCTTTCTCCGCCAGCGGTTTTTTCAGGCGGTTTTCAACGTTGTCCGTCTCATCCAGTTCGTCGATAAAAGCGATTTTGGATGGATCGCAGAGGGTACATCCGCCATAGGCATCGCAGGCCTTGTCGGGATAACAGTTGTTTCCGAAGTGGCTGCAGACCGGTGCCCCGTAATCGGGTTCCCTCCCGATGATGCTGCCCGCTGCCACACCGCCTTCGGGATCTCGGGCAATGCCATCATTGTTTCTCTCGGGAAAGTACCCGGAATCCACAAACTGACCCTGCTCCACTGCCGCGAAATAACCGCCGTTGTCAATGATTTCTTCAAGAAACACCACGGCCCGTTCTTTCAATTCGCGGACCTGATCGGGGAGGTAACCCTCTTTTTTTAACTCCACCATCTCCATCAGGCCGTCGACCCCCATGAGCGTCTGGCGCGCCGTGTTCACCCCCAGGATATTGTTGTAATGCCAGGGAACGTTTCGACCCTCGTCCGGCGTGATCGTACTCTGGATGTCGGCGGAGGTCATGCGGGAAACCAACGTATCCAGGACGTGAGTGATGGTGGCTTCGGCCATGTCGGCCTCCATGTACCGGGTGTTCTGCTGTGCCCTGAACTTATACCCCTCGAAGAGGTCGCGCAGGGCGATGGCATAGGGCAGGTCGAGCCACAGCTTCGGAGCCGGCGGCGCCATGGGCGGTACCGTGGAGAGGGCAATGTTTTCCTTCGGCATGCCGGCGGCCCGGGAAAAGGCACAGTTAACGGCATGCTGCACCAAAAGTTCGGGCATGACCTTCCAGGCCTCCTTGGCCGTGGCGTTGGCATTGTGGGCACCGTCAATCTGGACAATCCCGGCATCGGCCATGACGGCCTTGGCCTCGGCGGCGTCGACAAAGGACCGGTGCATGTTAATGTTCCGGTACAGCACGTTGTACTGGGGGTCCTGGTGGGCACCGTTGACACCTTCCTCCGAAAACATCACCGCGATCTCCGGCCCGGCCACGCCGCTGACATAGGAATGAAAATTGATGGGCCGACCGACTTCCTCTTCGATAAGATCGAGCGCCTTGCGGGACGCGCGAACCTGCTTCCGGGAAATGGGGATACCGCCGACGCCTTCGGGCGTGCCCTCGATGAGGCCGTCGAAATGAGACTGGCCGGCGGTACGGATCACCATGAGATGATCGGCACCGTGCCATGCCGCCATGCGCATCCGCCGGATGTCGTCCTCGAACCGGCCCGAGGCGATTTCGGTGGTGATGACAAAGTCGCACTGGGGATCGATGTCGTCGAAATAGTGGGCCGAGGGCAGCGGCACGGAATGCTTCAGATTCTCGGAGGTGTCCTTCAGTTCAAATGGCCCGATCTTCTGGTTCTCCACGGGCTTGCGCCAGGTCCAGCCCTTGCGTTTCGGCCGGTACTTATCCAGGTCCTCAAGAACCTCCCGGATATCGATCTTTGTGTTGGGATCCAGGGCCTTCATCACGGCAACTCCTCCCAGTATTCGTCTCGCATCAATCCAAGCCCCGCCTCACGAGGGGAGATCCCTTTCTTTTGGGCTAGAAGCAGCACGAGACGGCCTGCACCCTGTCCCAAAAGACCCTTTTCCAGCATCTTGTTCACGATTGGTTTCGTCTCGATACTTGAAAATCCCATGCGTTGGAGAACGGAGCGTTCGATGGAGGGCGAGGTATTCGTGCGGGCCTCTTCCACCAGCGGCTGGACCATCCGGTCCACCAGAGACCAGAAATGATCATGCAACTGCTCGTCCGACATGTTCTTCAAATGCGCCCGCCGGATGTCGAAATCATCTGTTCTTTCTTTCATGCAACTCAATGGCCTCCCTGACAAAGGTTTCATCTGATTTGGTTTCGGCGGAGAGAAAGGCAATATCCGTCTCGGTAACAGTCTCTCCTTCCGGAAGCGAATCCAGGGCGTTTCGGACATAGGAACACCGGATCCGATCGAGATCAATTTCGACCGTTTTGATCTGGGAGGGATGCTCCGGGATGACGATGGCTTTCCCCGGCCGGTTTTCCCGGGGATCTCCCCGGCGGACCTCGACTCCCATCTCTTTGGCCAGGTTTAACTGACCCAGCGGGTGTTTGCCCGCCCCGGTGTATTCGGTCTCCTGGACAACGATGATCTGTTCCCGGTCCATCTCCCGTGCAATGGCAAAGGCCGCGGCCAGCGACGTATTCCCCGCGGGTCCCCGTTCCATGCCCTCGATCTCGGCGAGGACCTGGGTAATATAGAAGACCTCCCCCTGCGTGACCGTCACGAAGCGGTCCATATACCGGAGGGAGCGCGCCGCATTTCTGGGCACGTCGGCACGGTCAGGCCAGGTGGAAAAGGGAATGGAAAAGCCGGTATGGCCGGTGGTGAAGGATTTCCGGTTGAAGTCCCGGTCCGAGGCCATGTGAAGTCCGGCAAGATCTACACTGGCCGCCACCATACGGGTAGCTTCAGCTCCCGCCTTCAGAAGCCCCCGGGCAGTACCCGTCACGTTTCCCCCTCCCGCGTGGGTGGCCACCACCACGTCGGGAAACCGACCCTCCCGTTCCCTGACCTGACAGGAGAGCTCGTGTCCCAGGGTCTCGATCCCGAGGATGGAATAGGGCGTATAGAGAGATGCGTTGAAATATCCGGTTTCTTCCAGGACGATGAGAAAGTGGTAGAAGAGTTCGGGACCAACGGAAAGTCGAATCACCTCGGCCCCGTAGGCCTCGCAGGCCCTCGTTTTCTCAGCGATCTCCGGCTGGGCGATGCCCTGGCTGTCAAAGGCTTCCTGCACGATGATACATCCCAGACCGGCCTTGGCAGCCTGGGACGCCACGGCAGCACCGTAGTTGCCGCTCGTCGCGGCGGCGATCCCGGGATATCCCTTTTTCCGGGCCTCGTGAGCCGACAGAGAGGCCCTCCGGTCCTTGAAGGACCCCGAAGGATTGGCAGCCTCATCCTTGACGAAGATCCTGGCACCCTTCCCCGGGGCCGATACGGCGCGGGCCAGGGCCGTCAAGTTCCTGAGTTCCACGAGCGGCGTCTTTCCCACGGCCGTACGAGCCTGAATCGCCCGAATGGTCTCCAGGTCATATCCGGTCCCGGCAAGCATGCCCTCGTAATCGAAGGAGAGTGATCCGGTGGCATATCTTTGATAATCGATCCCTACTGAGGTACGCATGATCTCCCCCTTTCGGGCCATAACGGCTTCATAGGAAAGTTCCCGGCTCATGACACCCCCTTCTGCTCTCTTAAAATTTCCCGTACCTCCCGCCCGATCGTGGAAAGTTCGGGAATGGGAGGTCCGAAGTCGTGGTCGTACGAGGGGTTGACAACGCTGAGGGTCCCCCGGATCTGGCGGCCTGCAGCGGTCACGATCTCCGCTTCATCTCCCAGAACCGCTTCATGAAGGAGAAAGCCCTTGACCTTCATCTCCAGGGGCACCTCCCGAGTATCCTGAGACACCTGGGGGGCTCGTTCCTCCCTGTCAAGCAGGACTCTGTGGATCTCAACCCATGTATCCTTTGCCACGTGATCAGTCATCATCCAGCCCCCTGCTCCTTTTTCCTGATGAGTTCGCGGATATCCCCCATGATCGCCGCGGGGACGGGAAGTTCTGCCATGGTCTTCAGTCCCGGTGCCCCGTTGATGACCTGGGGCATCATGTTCACCGCCAGGGCGATCGTACCGATACCCCCAGGTATCTCGGGACCGCTTGAAAAATTGACGTCCGGTTCGCCCTTGATTTCGATATAGTCGCCGGTCTCCACATTTTCCAGGTGGGGATGGACCTGCTGGGGGTGAATGAGATGGATGACCGGTCGATCACCCATATAGGCCGTAGCTGTGTGGGTGCATCCGGCGGTAAGACCTGGTTCGATCTTGACAAAGGGCGTCTCACGTTCCACCCGGGAGACAATGGGTTCCCGGGACTGTTCGATCCGGTCGATCTTCCATCCCAGAGCTTTTGCAATCATGCTGATGGATTCGTTGAAACCGAAGTGCCCCACGACGCTCCCGTCCTCCACCCCTTTTTGAAAGGCCTCGGGGGTAATGCCCACGCCCTGGGTGGTCAGCACCGATGGCCCGTAGGGGGACAAATCGTTGACCCGCTTTGCCGTGACAGAATCCACCCTGAAGCAGACCCCCGTCAGGGCAATGACAAGCAGATCGAGCACGAACCCCGGATTGATACCCGTCCCCACCACGGTCAAACCCTTCTGACGTGCCAGGACATGAATCTCTTCAGCACCTCCCGGAAACTCATAGGCAGGATATGACATCTCTTCCGCGATGGACACGACATTCGCCCCGTGATTCAGGAGCACCTTGATTTCCTCGATCGCATCTATCACTTTGCTGCAGGTTGCCTGGAGAGCGATATGCGGTCTCGTTTCTTCAAGGAGTTTGGGAATATCGCTGCTCAAGGGAACGCCGATCGCCCTGCCGAGCCCGATGGCCTCTCCCACATCGGTGCCGGCGCGCTCCGCCCTGCGACCGTAAACACCCACAAGATCGACGCCTTCCTTGTCAAGAAGCAGTTTGATCATTCCCGAACCCATCTGCCCGGTACCCAGTACAACCACCCTGATCCTTTCATCCATATCGTTTCCCTCTCACAAACACGAACAGGCCGCGTCTCGGAAGAGACCTGCCTCAGTTATTCCCGGAAGAAGCCCCGAGGTTCGTTATTGTTCCGGTAGGCACCCGGATTCAAGACAACTTACTAAAACCGGAAAATGGCCTACCACTTCGCTCAATTAAATTTCCTTCATACTTTCGGGCAATTGTATCCAGTTATTTCTGGATTTCATGACGATTAATGTTTCACTTCTAACGACATTGCCCATTTTGAGAATAGTCTCAGTAGTGAATCGATATAATTCGTCCTTCCCCCCCAGACAAATCACCTCAGCAATGATATCGTAGCGCCCCGTAACCACTCCTGCCCAGGCAACATTCGGCAACCGGGATATCTTTTCCAATATCTCATCCAACTTTCCCTCAGACCGGATGCTCATGAAAACCAGAGCGGTTATCATTTCTTTATGTTCATTGGGATCAATCAGCCCCGAGACTTTAAATACGCCACTCTTCTCGAGACCTTTTATTCGGTTTCGAATGGTTGGTGCCGTCACATCGAGTTTTTTTGCCATTTCACCGATCGGCATGCGTCCATCCTCTACGAGCAGACGAGCAATCTCATTATCCAATGCGTCAAGATTCGTTTTTTTCACAACACCCCTTCTTTCTTATAAGATAAATTGTTACCATATATCTATTTAATAATACAATGTGTCAAGTATTTTTTTTCTAATTAAAAATTATATTGACTGGAACGGCATATTAAGATGTGATATAGCTCATCATGTCAGTTGGTACCAGGCAGGGGGAAAATCTAAAATTTTGAGAATTCTTGAAGCAGGTTACCCCGGATTCAGATGCTTCCACCAGTGCTCTTTTGAGAAAATTACAGAGGAATCGGTATTGGGTGCCGATTCGTGGACTTCCTCCAACAGTGCGGGACCTGCGGGAGCATTCCCGATCAGGAACCAAAATTTATTGACATTGATTCTTGCTATCTCTAAAGACGCCCTTTTTTTAAATGGAAGATAGTACAATGAAAAGATCGCAAACATATGCCATTTTACGAGATTACTTCTTTATTAGCATTGGTGCGATTTTTATGGGTATCGGCATCGGGGTATTCCTCATCGATGCACAGGTTGTACCCGGTGGCGTAACGGGATTATCAATGGGAATATACTATCTGACCGGCGGTATGATACCTGTCGGAATCATGATCTGGGTTTTTAATATTCCCCTTTTTTTGTGGGGACTTAAAGAACTCGGTACCAGATTCGGAGTGCGAACGTTTTACGGATTTACACTGAGTTCGCTTTCAATTGATTTTTTCAGAGGCGATCTGCCGGGTCTCCGTTACATTCATTTAAATAAATCTGAAACAATCGTCGATTTATCTCAAAATGATTTCTTGTTTCTTATATTGATTGGCTCTATTTTATTGGGAATTGGGTTAGGGATCATTTTTAAATTTAAAGGTTCTACAGCGGGCAGTGATATTATTGCCGCCATCCTGCAAAAACGATACGGGTTCAAGCCGGGTCAGGCGATCATGTTTATCGATTTTATTGTTATCAGCCTCGCCGGCATTATTATTTACCTCAAGGATTTATCTCCCGAGAGACCGGCGATGTCTCTAACGTTATATGCATTTTTCCTGTTATTTGTATCTTCACGGTTGATCGATGTGGTCTTAGACGGTTTTGATTATGCACGCTCAGCTATCATTATTTCCGATAAATACGATGAAATTGCCAAAGCAATAATGGACAAGTTGAGCCGTGGAGCGACGGCGTTGAAAGGACGTGGACTTTATAAGGATATTGATAGAGAGGTCCTGATGACCGTTGTTTCCCGTAAGGAGATTACGCTTTTAACAGAGATAGTGGAGGAGATCGATCCTGACGCATTTCTGACAATACAGAATGTTCATGAGGTGGTTGGGCTTGGATTCAGGCGAAGGATTTAGATTTCACACAGAGTTTCACACAACAGAAACAGAGGAGACCTTTGCCACTGATTTCGAAGAGCACAGCCTGGAACCTGTCAATTACAAAAAAATCGTTTGCATGTGAGATGCGTTTCCACGAGCAAGGAGGTATGACGAATGGGTATTACATACAGGGAAAGGGGAAATCCCTTTGGCAGCCACAGGGTCCTCGAACCCAAAGGGGTTCTACCCCAGCCGGCAGAGAAGTTGAACAATGATGTCGAGATGCTCTGGGATAATGAAATCCTGGTCGATGTGGAAACCCTTAATATCGACTCTGCGAGCTTTACCCAGATTGAAGAGGAAGCAGGCCATGATGAAGCAAAGATAGGGGAGATCATTTTGAGGACCGTCAATACACGGGGGAAGCAACACAACCCTGTCACCGGCTCAGGTGGAATGTTCATAGGCCAGGTAGCTGAAATCGGCGAGAAGCTTAAAACCACGCGTGATTTACAACGGGGGGACAAAATCGTCAGCCTCGTATCCTTATCACTTACCCCCTTGAAGATAGACGAAATACTGGAAGTCAAGCCCGATATCGACCAGGTACGGGTGAAAGCAAAAGCGATTCTCTTTGAAAGCGGTATCTACGCAAAGATGCCTGACGATTTTCCGGCACCGCTTGCCCTCGCAGTGCTGGATGTGTGCGGCGCCCCTGCACAGACGGCAAAGCTGGTGAATCCGGGGGATACCGTGGTGATCATCGGGGCCGGGGGCAAGTCCGGCATTCTCTGTGCTTATGAAGCAAAGAAAAGGGCGGGAATTACCGGCACGGTAATCGGCATGGGTCGTACTGAAAAAGGGCTTGAAAATATTAAATCATTGGGGCTCTGTGACCATCTGATAACCATGAGTGCCCAGGATGCCCTGGCCTGTTATGAAAAAATATCGGACATAACCAAGGGTCAAATGGCCGATCTGGTAATCAACTGCGTGAATATCCCGAATACGGAATTAGGCTCTGTCCTTATGTGCAGGGACAGGGGCATGATTTATTTCTTCAGTATGGCAACATCCTTTACAAAAGCAGCCCTGGGCGCCGAAGGGGTGGGAAAAGACGTTGAGATGATCATAGGAAACGGTTATACAAAAGATCATGCGGAAATTGCCTTACAAGTTCTGCGAGAATCTGAAAAAATAAGGGATCTCTTTGAGTCAATTTATTGTTGAAACAGAGGTATCGATCATCAAGTGGGAGGACTGAAGAAACACGCATAAGAGAACTAACTGATTTTAGATATACTTTCGTGTAGTTACTGATAAAAAATAGCCGAAGATATGATTAAGGCCGAACCATATTATCTTTAAAAGGGCGTATTGTTTCACCTCAGCATTCCAGTCACAGGTACGCCCCTTAAGAGAGGGTTACAATGAAAGAGTATCTAAGAGTGAATTACAAAAAAATTCCCCTTTTCAAAGACGTCACAGAAGAAGACTGGAATAACTGGAAATGGCAGTTTAAAAATACCATCAGGGATATTCCCACACTGAAAAAGATCATTGAGCTGGATGAACAGGAAGAAAAAAACCTGGAAAAATGCCTCGGGAAATTCAGGATGAGTATTACCCCCTACTATGCATCGCTGATGGACAGGACATATAAACGTGATGTTATCCGCCTGCAGGCCGTTCCGAGGATTAACGAAGTGAGAAAGGCCAGGGATGACCGTGAGGATCCCCTTCACGAAGATGTCGATTCCCCGGTCCCGGGACTGACACACCGGTATCCCGACAGGGTCCTCTTCCTTGTCACTCACATCTGTTCCATGTATTGCCGCCATTGCACACGCAGGAGAATGGTGGGGGACCATGACAGACATTTGTCACGAAGCCAGATCGATGAATGTGTCGACTATATCCGAAACCACAGGGAAGTGAGAGACGTCCTGCTCTCGGGCGGTGATGCATTTGCACTGGAAAATAAACAGTTGGAATACATCATTAAACGCCTTCGGGAAATAGACCATGTTGAGATTATCCGCGTGGGAAGCAGGATGCCCGTTGTTCTGCCCCAGAGGATTACCGATTCCCTCGTGCGGATGTTGAAGAAATACCATCCCATATACGTGAATACTCATTTCAATCATCCCGCTGAAATCACCCACGCATCCAAAAGAGCATGCGAAAAACTGGCAGACGCGGGAATTCCCCTGGGAAACCAGACTGTTTTGCTGCGGGATGTCAATGACTGTCCCAACATCATGAAAAAACTCGTCCATGAGCTTCTCATGATACGGGTAAAACCCTATTACATCTATCAATGTGATCTTTCAGTCGGTATCTCCCATTTCAGGACCTCCATCTCAAAAGGCATAGAAATCATAGAAAACCTGCGGGGTCATACCACGGGCATGGCAGTGCCGACCTTCGTTGTCGATGCTCCCGGGGGGGGCGGCAAGATCCCCGTAATGCCGAACTATCTTATTTCCCAGTCCGACAGACGATTCGTACTCCGCAACTATGAAGGCGTCATCACAACATACACCCAGCCTGAAAACGTATTTTCAAACTGCGGTAATTGCAAAATCTGTGATGACGAACGATATAAACCCCTTGACGGCGTTGCAAAACTCTTGAGCGGCGAAAAGCTCTACCTTGAGCCGGAAAACCTGAAAAGACGAAAAAGACTGTGAAAACTCTTTCTTTTATTGGCTCGGATAAAAACGCAGGTAAAACGACTGTTTTAAATTTTGTCTTCAGGAAGCTCTCGGAGGACCCGGGCCGCGCTGTGCCTGTCTGCCTCACCTCGATAGGTATCAACGGGGAAGAGGTTGACACCTACGAAGGGCATCCCAAGCCGTCGATCCGCCTGTACAAAGGCAGCTATTTTGTCACTGCCTGCGAGCATCTGAAGGAACTCACGGGAAGATACGAGATATGCTTCAGTTTCAACGATTTCAACAAGCTCTACATCCTGGGAAAATGCCTCTCCGATTTCCAGGTTGTCCTCGAAGGACCCAATAACAGGCAGGAGCTTCTCAGATTGAAAAAGGTGGTGGGAACTCTTCTCCCGGATTCACGCCTGCTCATCGACGGTTCCATTGACCGGCAGTTCCTTGCCCATCCCGACATCAGTGACGGCTTTTATTTTGCCCTTTTGATTTCAGACCGGAAGGAACAGCTTCAAAAGGCACATGATCTGCTTTTTTCCCTCACCCTCCCGGTCTGCCCTGAAAATCACAGGCTTTTTTTAACAACAACCGGCATAGAGGATAGGAAATCAATCCTCTATGACCGGGAAAACAAGATCTTATATCATGGCAGCGAAATGCCGAGCCTGGACGATAATCTGAAAGATGCCTGCATGAAATGCAAGGACTCGAAAACCTCTCTCTATTTGAACGGGGCTTTTTCAAAATCGCTGTTCTCCTTTTTTGCGCCCTTTAAGAAGCTAACAATTATTCTCGATAATTTTACGCTGTACCAGAACATATCTGTCGGTGAAAACCTGGGGCCACGATTTTCACCGGAAATATTTCTGCTGCACCCCGTGAGGGTGAATACAATTTTTCTAAGAGAGGATGCCGGGGAAACAGCGTTTCCCGGACTGCCCCAAGATATACCGATCATTAATCTTTTCAGGGAAAATCCGCATGAAATTAGAATTTGAACAACATATCGTTCCCACTGATATATTTGAAGAACTGGACTTTTCAGGATTTCTGTCTTTTTTTGATCTGGATGTCCCCCTGGTTCCCCGCAAAATCCTGCGGCCCATGACGAAAGAAGAGGGCCAATCCCATTTCCAGCGCCTTGATTATCTCCAAGAGAAAATTGATCAGGGAAGACTGGAAATCAAAAAACTTATTAACCAGAGCCGCAGATTACCGTTACTTGACTCCCTGATGGTATTTTTCAAAGACCGGGGGCTCGAGCAGTATCACCTTTACGACCTGGGCAGGTTTGTATCTGAAAACGAGGCCCTGGCCGGGCTCGAAAAAAACTGTCCCCTTGCTCCTGAAATAAGCCGATGCTGCGCGGATATCCGGGCAATTCTCGAAGAATATACCCAAAAGGAGTTTTCCGGCCTGGTTTATTCAAGAGAAGAACAAAAGATCTCAAACCAGGTCGACAAGCTCGCTCACAAGATACAAAGAGGGCTTTCCACCTATGAGAATCAGATATATGAGCAGACGGGCGTCAAAATGATCTATCCCTATCCCCGGGAAATTCCCGCGCAGGCCGAAGATATCTCGAAAATACTGAGTTGTAGGCTCCTTCGTGTTGAGAAGCGAGAAAATATGTGCCGCGTTGATTTTCGCCTGCCTGAAGAACTGGAGACAATCACAAAAGAGAAAGACCGGCTTTCTGAAAGATTTGCCGCGATGATGCAGGACAAGCTCGAAACAATAAACACAAAGCTGCAGCCGATGTTTGAGGAATTCGCAGCCTATTATGAAGAACGGAAAAACCGGGTCTTTTATTATTCCCTGTTATGGGTCAAAAATGAGTATTCCTTCAGCTTCCCGGTCTTTCAGGACGATTTCGGATGCAGGTTGGAAAGTGCCCGGCTGCCCTGTCTGGAAAGAGAGGTAACAAAATATGTTCCTCTGAATATCGGGTTAAACCGGGGTTCGAATGTACTCTTCGGGGCAAACATGACCGGGAAGACAACGGTGCTGAAAACACTGTATTTCCATCTGACAGCCCTACGAATGGGGCTTCCCGTTCCGGCAGGCTCGGCGGTCCTCCATTTTCCCGAACAGGTGGAACTGCATCTGAAAACATCGGGTAATATCCGTACAAACCTGTCGAGCTTCGGAGATGAACTCCTGTTCTTTTCAAAAACCATATCTCCCTCTGCCTATGTCCTGGCAGATGAACTTTTCCAGTCAACCGATCCGGTCAGCGGGACAGAGCTTTCCGAGATATTTCTTTCCGAATTTTCAGACCAAGAGATGGTTTTCTTCTGCACCTCTCATTATCCCGATGTGCTCACGCTTGGCGCCATATCCCTTTTCAGGATGAAAGACCCCGATTTTGGAGACCAGGAGATAACCCTTGAAGACCTGTTAAATAAGATGCCCTATACATTGGAAAGGATTTCGCGGGACAGAATTAACGATGCCCTGGGACAGACCAGAAAGGCTCTTCGGATCGCCCTTAATTTCAGTCTGCCGGAATCGATACAAACAAAAATACTGTCTGCCCTGAGATCATATGAGGGGAGGAACTAAGATGCAGATACCTGCCTTTAAGTTAGAACGCTACTTTGCAAGGCATGAATTTTCAGCGCCCTATCTTCTGTGCTGTTCGGACTGCGAATCCTTTTCGGTCGGGGAAATCCTTGAAATGGAACCGGGGGCCGCGGAAAAACTCAACGACCTGCAACTTGGGTATACGGAATCTAAAGGCGGTCCCTCGCTCAGGAAAGAGATTGCTCTATTATATGATAGAATTGACCCGGATCAGGTACTGGTTCACACAGGCGCGGAAGAGGCGATTTTCATCTTCATGAACGTGGCCCTGGGGAAAGGAGACCATGTCATTGTTCACTGGCCCTGTTACCAGTCACTGGGTGACGTTGCGAAAAGCATAGGATGCGACGTCACCAGATGGGAAACCCGCGAAGAAAACCGGTGGGAACTCGATATTGATTTTTTGAAAGATCATATACGGAAAAACACCAAGGCGGTAGTCATAAACTGCCCCCACAACCCCACGGGTTATATAATGCCGGAGGACTATTCTCATGAGGTCAGCCGTCTTTCACAAGAGCATGGCTTCATCATCTTTTCGGACGAGGTATACCGCTTTCTGGAATACGATGAAAGGGATCGTCTGCCCTCATTGTGTGATGTCAACGACAGGGCTGTTTCCCTGGGGGTCATGTCGAAGACATTCGGCCTGCCAGGTCTGCGTATCGGGTGGATTGCAACGAAAAACAAGGCCATCTACAACAGGATGGCCTGTTTCAAGGACTACACCACCATCTGCAACAGCGCTCCCGGTGAATTCTTATCCTCTCTGTCTCTCAAGTATAAGGAACAGCTGCTCAATAGAAACAGGGGAATTATTGCCGGGAATCTTGAACTCCTGAACCGATTTTTTGAAAAGCACCGGGATATCTTTAACTGGCAGATGCCAAAAGCAGGACCTATCGCCTTTCCATCACTGAAAGGTCAAGAAAGTGCTGAAGAATTCTGCGAAAACCTTGTCAGGGAGGCAGGGGTTTTGTTAATACCGGGAACACTATACGGCCCGGCATATATGAAAAATTTCAGAATAGGCTTTGGCAGGAAAAACCTGCCTGAATGTCTACGACAGCTTGAACGATATCTTGATCAGACCTTCGTGCAACCGTGAAAGGACAGGAACCATGGCACAGATCCCCTTAAACCCCGACCAGGTTGACAGGGTAAAACAACTTGCAAAGGATATAGCCGACCAGGTTCAGGGTTTTATCCAAAGGCATTCTTCTGCCTGCGTCGAGAGAACCGTCCTCAGGCTCTACGGAGTTGATGGTGTTGACGCCGAAGGAACCCCACTTCCCAACAGGCTTGTGGAGATTTTACAGGAAAGCCAGGACATTGAATCCGGGGTATCCCCGGCGTTTGCCGCGGCGATGCTCGAATCCGGCAGGGACCCGCAGACAACGGCGGAACTCATAGACCAGGAAAAGATTGATTTCGGAACGATGACCAGGTTTTCCAAAACCGACATTGACAAGAAAGAAAATGAGCTTGCCCGTATCGCCCTTTCCACGCTGGATGCAAGCAGGAAGGCAAAAGAGGAAAAACAGGGCAAATGGCCGGTCCCGGATCAGCCCTGGCGCTATATGATCGTCGCAACAGGCAATATCTACGAGGACCGGACGCAGGCACAATCGGCCGTTCTTGCCGGAGCGGATATTATCGCGGTCATCAGGAGCACCGCCCAGTCACTTCTGGATTATGTCCCCTACGGTCCGACAACGGAAGGCTTCGGGGGAACCTATGCCACCCAGGAAAATTTCAGGATCATGCGAAAGGCCCTGGATGAGGCATCCGAGGAACAGGGCAGGTATATCCGTCTGGTTAACTACGCATCGGGACTCTGCATGTCTGAAATTTCAGCCTGCGCCGCCATTGAAAACCTGGACATGCTGCTCAACGATTCCATGTACGGAATCCTCTTCAGGGATATCAACATGAAGCGCACCTTTATCGACCAGTATTTCAGCAGGCTGATATGCTCGCGGGCAAAGATCATCATAAACACGGGAGAAGACAATTACCTGACGACATCGGATGCGATGGATAATGCCTATACGGTCACCGCATCCCAGTTGATCAACGAAGCAATGGCAAAGAATGCGCTGCTGACAGACGACCTGCTCGGTCTCGGTCATGCCTTTGAAATAAATCCGGCCATTGAAAACGCCTTTTTATATGAGATTGCCCATGCGCAGCTTGCACGGCAGCTGTTTCCCGATGCCCCGCTCAAATATATGCCGCCGACAAAATACATGCGCGCCGATATCTTTTATTCCCACTGCCTCGATACGATGTTTAACCTGGCTTCCGTTGTAACCGGCCAGGGAATTCACCTTGCCGGGATACTGACAGAGGCGATTCATACGCCCCTGATGCACGACAGGCATCTTTCTCTTGCAGGCATCGATTACGTCTTTAGAATTGCAAAGGACCTGGGAAATGAAATTGAGTTCAAAGATGGCGGCATTATCGCGAAACGGGCCAACCAGGTCTTGAAGGAGGCAGAGAATCTCCTACAGGAAATCACAGAGACCGGCCTGATGGAGGCAATCGCCCAGGGCAGGTTTGCGAACATCAGCAGGCAGGAAAGCGGCGGCAGAGGATTTGCCGGGGTTTTTGAAAAAGGGGCCGACTATTCCAATCCTGTGATGGACAAACTGGAAGAGGAGGGAATAATCCATGAGTGAAGAGATGATCAAACCCTATGGCGACACCCTCAACGACGGCATTGTTCAGTTATCCTTTACCCTCCCTGTTGAAAACGGGCCACGGGCAAAGAAGGCAGCGGAGCTGTATGTTGCAAAGCTGAATTTCGAAGATATCTCCGTTGTCAGCGCTGAAAAGGTCGCCGATAATTTCACCTTTTTCGTGGTCTATGCCAGGGCGGTGCCTCTTCTGGATTATTCAACGGTCCGGGTTTCTGAAATAAAGACAAGGCAGATGGATTTTTACGAGATAAACGATACCATTGAAAAAAAACTGAACCGCCCCTTATGCGTTGTGGGCGCAACAATAGGAACCGACGCTCACACAGTTGGTATTGACGCGATCATGAACATGAAGGGCTATAACATGGATTACGGCCTGGAGCGGTATCCCCAGATACATGCCTTCAACATGGGCGCGCAGGTCTCATCCGAGGATCTGCTGAAAAAGGCGCTGGATACAGGCGCGGATGCCATACTGATCTCCCAGACAGTAAGCCAGAAAGACGCGCATATACGAAACTTTACCGAGTTCATGGACCTGCTGGAAGCCGAAAAGGTACGACACCGTTTCCTCGTCATTGCGGGAGGCCCCCGGATCACAAACGATCTTGCCATCGAACTCGGATATGACGCAGGATTTGGCCCGGGAACACTGCCGTCCCATGTGGCGGCATACATTATAACAACACTACTGGAAAGAAAGAGAGGACAATAACGATATGACAGACGAAGTGAAAATCAGGCTCAGGATGAGTAGCCACGATGCCCATTATGCGGGGAACCTTGTTGACGGGGCAAGAATGCTGAACCTCTTCGGCGATGTGGCAACAGAGCTCTTAATACGATATGATGGGGATGAAGGATTGTTTCGCGCCTACAGCTCGGTAGAATTTCTCGCGCCGGTCTATGCCGGTGATTATATCGAGGCCGTGGGAACAATCGTAAGGGCAGGCACTTCTTCACGGGAGATGGAGTTTGAAGCCTGGAAGGTCATCGCCCCCGCACCGGAATACGGCGAGACGGCCGCCCGGGTGCTTGAAGAACCGATCCTGGTCTGCAAGGCCAGGGGAACCTGTGTAATCCCAAAGGAAAAACAGAGGATACACCATGACTGACACACCCGTGATAATCACCTGCCCCGTGGTGGGAGCGGAACTGACAAGAGAGGGTTATCCCTACCTTCCCATCACCCCGGAAGAGATCGCCGAAGCGGCGCGGGGCGCCGTCGAAGCCGGAGCCAGCATCATACACCTGCACGTCAGGGATGAGGAGGGGAAGCCCTCACAGCGAATCGATATTTTTGAAATGGTAACAAAAAAAATCCGGGATCGTTGCGACTGCATTCTCCAGTATTCCACGGGCGGTGCAGTGGGAACCCCCCTCGAGGAACGGTGCGGACCGCTGAGACTGAAGCCCGACATGGCTACCCTGTCGATGGGCACGATGAATTTCGGAGCTGATATCTACGAAAATACCGAACATACGATTCGGACGATATCAGGTGTCATACAGGAACATGAGATCATGGCAGAGCTTGAGATATTCGATTACGGCATGATGGAGGCGGTTGAGCGTTTCGAAGGGAAAGGCCTGCTCCCCGACAAGTATCACATCGATTTTGTCCTGGGAGTCCCCGGAGGAATGACGGGAGATATCCGGAACCTGATACTCCTGAAAGACAGGCTGAAGCCCGGGCAGACCTGGACGGTGGCAGGCATCGGAAGATACCAGCTTCCCCTGTCAACCCACGCCATCGCCATGGGGGGACATGTACGGATCGGAATTGAAGACAATATCTACTATCGCAAAGGTGAACCGGCATCATCGAATGCACAGCTTATCGAACGCGTGGTAAGGATCGCAGAAGAATTCGGCAGAGCTGTCGCTGATGTAGACGAGACACGAAAGATACTTGCCCTATAACCTGTTAATGGCTCATCGTGATCGTTCCTTATCTCCTGATGTTGATCGATAACTTCAGTGTATTGGGGGCAAGGGAACAATGAAAATGGTCCTATTGTGTGCAACCTCTGCAAAAGCTCATTTCAAGCGTCATGATACGATATGAAGATTGTATCACTATGAGAAGAGATCTTTCTTCGAAAATACCGTTGATAGGTATTCTCTGCTGGGAAAGAGACTCCATGCCACGCGGTTTGGTACAGCTTGAAAGGCTTCCGGGAAACAGTGCGAATCCGGAGACATTCGAGTTTCCCGTACGATACTGCAGGATCGAGGGCGCCAATATCCATACGATTCTTGAGAATCCCCGTCACAATGTCCTGCAGTCAATGATCGACGAAGCCCGCAAAATGGAAGAACAGGGCGTTCGGGCAATTACCACCAGTTGTGGTTTTAACGCGATCTTTCAGCGAGAGCTAACCCATTCTCTTCATCTGCCCGTATTCACCTTCAGCCTGATGCAGATGCCCCTGGAAACCACCCGGTTATTAACTATCTTGAAAAACTGGTCTCCAATGTCTGATCTGTTATCGATGTGATAAATCAACTCCTCCGTTCCATTGCCCAGAACTTCAATCGCCGTCGGCGTTCACCACTTCTTAATAATTTCGTTGCTGGGGGTGGAATGCTTCGCGTAATACTTCTCGATCCAAAACGTTCCCGCATGACCGGTTGCCGCAGTCGTGCTTTCCGCATAGGCAACGCCTATTATAACTACTGTAAAGAACAGCAGGAGTGTACAGGCCGTGATGACTCCTATAATGTTTCTTTATTTTATTGTGATATTCATTTTCATTTTCCTTCTCATCTAAATTTTTCATGTTGCCTCTGATCTCCCGGTGAACACGTGTATGGATTCGAATATTCACCATCGAAGTGGTGAGGCCCTTCTCTCAAGAACCGAAGCAAATACATGTCCCGTTCAAGAATTAATCAATGGGGTGAAAAGCCCATTTAAAAAGAACTCAGGGTATATTCCTCGGTGAACAGACAATTGATTGCACCCCTTTTCTGTGGGGGAAAAGGTATGGAGGACATAAGATAATGTTTTGCCCTATTAAATTCCTATGATATAAAGAGCATCATTCAGTAATTAATCTTACAAAAGGAATGTCATGCTGGACAAGAAACGGATCGTAATAGCCGAAGATTACACCATACTGAGGGAAGGGATTAAATCACTTTTATCAAACAGTCCAGATCTTGAAGTTGTGGGGGAGGCAGAAGATGGAATCAAGGCGATCAAAGTAATATCAGAAAAAAATCCAGATCTGGCCCTGATGGATCTTTCCATGCCCAGAATGAACGGTATGGAAGCGATCAGAGAGGCAAAGAGCCGATGCACCGAGACAAAGATTCTGGTCCTCACTGTTCACAGGGAAGAAGAATATGTCTTTGCCAGCCTCGAGGCAGGCGCCGATGGGTATGCACTGAAAGATGCCTCATTCGACGAGTTGTTAATGGCAATCAAAAGCGTATTGCGCGGACGGCGCTACCTCAGTCCCGAAATCTCGGGGAAAGTCATCGACGGCTATCTGAAGGGGGGAAAAGAACAACCGCTCAAAACATCATGGGATCGGCTGACCAAAAGGGAACGGGAAGTTTTAAAGCTGATAGCCGAGAGCTATAAAAACAAAGAAATTGCCGATATTCTCTGTATAAGCTTAAAAACGGTTGAAAAACATCGTGATAATCTGATGAAAAAGATGGACCTTCACAGTGCCTCTGAACTCACGGCCTTTGCCATAGAGAAGGGAATTGTCAGCAGATAGGCAGACAGGGCCATGAGGAATGTATTCTGGTCCCCTTCCCTATCGTGGACGTTACCTCAAATGACCCCTGAGAAAACTGGGTCCGTTCCTTCATGCTTTCGAGGCCGAGCCCCCTCCTGGGGCTTTCTGTAGAGAGTACTTTTTGTAAGTCGAAGCCCTTTCCGTTATCCTCAATGATGAGATCGATGCGTTTTTCAGTTTTGTCAAGTGAAACGTCTATTTTTGAGGCCTCACTGTACTTGGCGGTATTATTGCATGCCTCCTGGAGTATACGGTAAATCACGATCTTTAAATCGTCGGGAATGTCCTTTTCCGCCACCTCTACCTTTTTTTCTACACGTATACGGGGAAAGGTGTTGTGAAATTCCCGGCAGAACCAGGAGATCGTTGCCACGATACCCAGATCATCAAGCATTGCGGGCCTGAGGTCCCGTGAAATTTTGCGTACCTCTTCAATTGCCCCTTGAACCAGGGGAACCTGCTGTCTTAGTGAATCCTCACAAGACACTTCTTTGTCTGACTTAATACGGTGGAGCGAATTTTCAGCGCTAACCTTGATGGTTGTGAGGTACTGGCCGATACTGTCATGAAGTTCGCGGGAAATGCGCTTCCGTACGTTTTCTTCCGCCTGAATGAGTTTAGAGGATAATTCCCTCAGATCATTAGCCGATTTACGCAGTCCCTGCTCCGCCCTCTTCTGTGCTGTTATATCCTCTCCCGACATGAGCAACCCGGAAAGGTTGAAAGCGGCATTCTCGATTAATGAACTGTGCCAGGCAATAATCTTTTCTTTGCCGTCGTGGGTTATAATTGTTCTTTCAATATATTCGGGGAGGATTCGCGTTCCCGACATCATATCGAGAAACAGACTTCGTGCATCGTCACTTTCAGATTCCGCGATATATGTGTCGAACCAGTTCTTTCCGATAATGTCTCCCCGCTCGCATCCAAGGACATTGCATCCCTTCTTGTTGATCATGGCAACTCGTTGATCATGATTGATAACGATAATAATTGTTCCTGTCATTTCGAGAAAGTTCTGAATGAGATCTTTCTCCTCCTGCAGAAAGGTCTCCGCTTTCTTCCTGTCATCGATATCGGTAATAAGGCCTTCCAAAGCCGCCAAGTCTCCATTGTTGGCATAGATACCCTTGCCGCGTTCCATAACCCATTTTTCCTCACCTGATGCGGTAACTATCCGATACTCAAATATATAGGACTGTTTTTCTCTGAGCGCCTTCTGTCTCTTATTTCTGACAGATTCATAGTCATCGTGATGCACGATATTCCGCAACAGAAATCCTCTGTTTTTATACAAGTCTGAAGCTTCGTATCCCGTAAGCTCAAAACACCCGCCGCTGATATAGTCAACCGACCATCCCTCGCCTTTCACCCCACGATAAGCCATCCCGGGAAGGTTGTTAATAAGTGTTGAAAGCCTTCTTTCGCTTTCATGAAGCGCGCGCTCCGCTTCTGTCTGTTCGGTTATGTCTTCCAGATGCGTTATTATGATATTTGACTGTACAGGTATATACGTTACGGCAAGATGCTTATAATCACCCGTAGATGCCAGCTGGTAGGAGTGATTCCGTCTAAACGCCTCTTTCCTGTCTAAACATTCCCGCAAATTATCGATGATATCCGGCTTTGTCTGGAAAATATCATTGGCAGTTTTTCCCACATAATCATGAGCAATGATAAATTCTATATCTTTGATGGATGTGCTGTAACCGAGAATCACAAAATCTCCGTCACGAAACCTCCAAGTGATCTGGCCCTCTCGAAGGATAGGCTGAGTCCCTTTGAGTGATGTCACACTTCTGACAGAGGCAAGGATAACTTTCTTGTCGCCGAGTTTGATTATCTGAATATTCCCTTCCGCCGGGATAACCTCACCATCTTTTCTCTTGGTTGCAAGCCATATGAGATGTCCCGTGGGCGATAACTTTTCATTAAGGATGTCATGAATATCTTCCCCAATGAGATCGGGTAAAAGGCTGCTGATATTGAGTTTAAGCAGTTCTTCCTTTGTGTATCCGTAAAAATTACTTACAGCTTCATTGCAGTCTAATATTTCTCCTTCCATACCAACGAGCAGGAGCGCATCGGTGGATGTTTCAAAGATTGCCTGATACATATCGCTGGTCAAGCTGATTATGCCGTTCTTTTTATGCGCAATTGATGACATACCTTTATCGGCTATACTTTTGCGCAGCTGGCGAAGTATATTTATGACTTGTTGTTTTCTCTTTTTTGTATCCATCATCCTACTGCCTGCGTTGTAGCTTTGCTGCCATTCATAAGTGGTGCTTATTTTTTTCCTATTGACGGTTTTTTATCGCCTATCATGGTCATTATTCAAGATAAATCAACCTAAAAATGTGAATCTCCCCGCCCACAGGGCATGGCTTCCCGGTAAGAAACCACTCAATTATATTACGCCTCTTCATCCCGCCTACAAGGCGGGGTTTGCGGGGGCGCCTCCGGTCATATATTTAATTACTTCGATCATATCCGTTATGGAATTAATGAAACAATTCCACTCACCACGGCCAAGGCTCCTTTACCGACAATTACAAATGCGATACCCGGACCCAGCAGGCCTGTAAGCAATATTTCGGAAGCACCAAGCATGATCATCCACGAGTCGGAAGAATCATTATCTTCATTTTTCTTGATGTTGCTTGGTTGATCAATGTCTTTAGGAGTATCCTTGGCTAATGACGTCCCCGGCGGTTCCGTGAAATAGGTTTTATATCCCGGTTTACGGTTTTCAATAAATTTCTCAAACTCTTCGTTGGAAAATTCCTTCAACTGAATATCATCGATTGATTGCGACATTGCAGTGACTGACCTGTTTGCCCCTCTATTCTCCTTGTTCTGTGCCGGGGCAACTGTGGCATAGCTGTTGATTATCAATATTACTACCAGCAGAAAAAGGCTCTTACTAATAACCGTTTTCCATACGTTCTTTTTTGTGAGTAAATTGTCTTTTTTCATTGTTTCTACCTGTTTAATCCGAACCGCCATATTGATCAGGATCTTTTCGTTCCATCTTGTGGGCGTAATATATGCAGAGTGTGGAAAAGATAAAATTCGGTAAAGACCCTATTTAAAGACAAATAAAAGCGTATTTTATTTTTGCAGATATCCGCCGCGAGCCTATTCATGTAGTACTGGCCCGAACGGTACAAAGGATATGCGATAGCTTGCTAAAATGTGTAATTTCTGAATTACTGAAATGAAATTGGATGGATATGGATCAATAAAACCATGCAATGGTGTCGTCTTGTGCCTGATGGCCTTACAAGAGTTCCGTCATTCAAAGACGGTGGATCCCTTGAAATAACAATTTGGTATTATTATACTATTTCATCGTCTTGCTTTGCGTAATGATATGACGATGGTCTTACTATAGGACTGGCAAATGTAAATTATGCAAACGGGGGAATCCACCTCAGGATTGGCCACGTCAAGTAATGTTCGCAATTTCGAGTAACGAGGCCATCGATATCTTAGAGTTATGCTGCCTCTTGTAAGGTCATTCGTTGTTCCTCAATGAGTGCCGTACTATTCCCCGTCGACCAATCTTCAGTGCATTCGATGAGATATGCCCTAACAAGTCTCAGGCTCCTTGTCAGTAAATGAATGGATCAAGTCCGCTCATCTGTTCCTGTAAAAGAAAGGGTTACGGAATATCAGCCGTAACCCTCTGTTGTTACTATCAACCTTTGTCACGCTATAGTTCGGCTCCGTTCATAAACTCAGTGTTAGAAACTCCAGCCTATACCGGCATTCGTTGTAGCCGTACTATCGCAGTATCCAATACCGGCGGTAAGAGAAACACTCTTTCCAACGAGCATTCTATCACCAGGGACCATCGCGTTCTGGCCTCTGAAATTACCATAGCCAAGACCGAGCGAAACGGCCTTGCCCGGGGCGGGAACCGTAATAGCCGCCTGGGCCGCAACAGAGGCGACACCGGAATCGACTCTATCCTCAAGCTTCCAGTACTGCCTCATATTGACGGCATCGTAATCATCAGCTCCATCGGCGATCCCCGTTACTTTTGCAGGACCGAGTGTGTCATCATTCCGGAATGTCGCTCCGGTGTCATCGAGTGTCAGTGACGTCGAAGTGCTTCCACCCGCCAGCATCGTTGTGTGGTTCGTCTGATCAACGGTCAAACCACGGCCGCCGTCAGGGGTAAGCGCTGTTAGCTGAGTATCTGTGGCAGAAACAGTCGAGCTTTCATCTAAACAAAACGGGCACGGCACCGTTTAAGTGCCGTGCCCGTTCAATGCAACCGAACTATGACTTAAAATGGGACTTTCAGTTGCAGACTCCAGCTATCCCGGGTATAGCGGTTATCGAAAATGGTACTGTATTCCACACCAAGGCTCATATTTTGCCGTGACATAATCTGAGCACCGACAGCACATTCCCCATAGGATCGGTCCAGGTCGATGTAGGATTCCATCGGATCCGCCTCTGCGGGTGCGCCGGTAAAGCCGGCAACAACTTCCGTTTCCGGATCACTGAGATAACAGCGTAAACCGAGGTCGGCATACATGTGGAACTTCACATCATCGGTTAAATCATGACGGACGCCCATCCCGAGTGAAGGACGAATCCAGACATGGGTTTCATCGTAAGCATCGAGCTCCAGGCTAATGGCACCAGCACCCGTTTCGACAGCACTATCCGCTTCCAGGTGCGTCATTCCGAGGTCGAAGACCGGCCGCAGATATACTCGATTACCATTGATCTGATGCGAAGCACGTAACATCGCTCCGAATGTCTCCAGATCGCGGTTGGATTTGGCTTCAAATAAATCAGTCACCTGACCGATACGCTCCACATCGCTATCGCCCCATCCATAGGTAGCAGTCAAAGCCAATTGACTGTCACCGAAATTGTGTTTGCCATAAACGCCGATGTGGATCGAGCCGCCATCGGAGACCCAGCGACCGTCATAACTGTTTGAATCGATATTCTCGATGGCAAGACCCATACCGAATATCCATGCGTCTGTGAAGGCCTTTTCAATACCCATGGCATAGCGTTTATCAACGTAATGCTTTGCCTCTTTGAAATCACCGCCGGCGTCATGAGTGGTTTTCTCGGTTTCGAGATTGAACCAGGCAACGTGTTCATTTTGGGTGAATCGATACTCACCACCCTCAGCCATGATTTGGCTGAATCGCTGACTGCTGCGAATGACCTCGGCCTGAAGCTCTCCGTAGAACTCGGGACTCATTTGCGAGAGCGAGTTCTTATAGGTCGGAAGGTCTGGATCGTAGAGCAGCTTGGTCACAGTATCAGCCATCGCCGGTGAGTTGCCAACTGCCTGAATACGGTTGAAGTAATCACCGACGGCATCTAAGTTGTCGCTCATCCCATCGGGAGAGAAGTCGACGTTGTAATCGAGGACGGCATCGATACCGGTGGGATAGACCAGATCGTAGGTAATTACCACCGACGGCGCTGTCCTAAGCATCAGGCCGCTATCCGTTAGCCCCATGGCTCCAGTAATGAGTGTTTTGCTGAAGCTGCCAACGGGGACAAGCTGGGGATTGAGCAGTGAAACATCGATTCTTCCCGCCAAGTCCGCAGTACCGGTTGCGAACAGTTGGTCGATCAGCCCGCCGTCGCGGTTGGGATCAGGGCTATCGAAATCCAGTTCTGCGAAGGTCTCCCCGGTAGCACTTTGGATAAAGCTACCGGTCAATATACTCCTCTCTACATTGTCAGGGCCTCCTAAGATCATAACTCCATGCTGCGATAGCAGGTTCGATGCATCGCCAAGGAGAAGTTGTGGGCCAGAATCGAAAGTCGCTTCAAGCTCGTTGGTGAAGCTGTTGGTTCCCGAACCGAGGTCAAAGTTCCCCCGGTAAGTACCTTCGTTGCTGACAGCTTCATTTCCTTCCTCACCGCGAATGCCCCATCCGAGGAGGCCATCGATTCCTTCGACAGTCCCCTGGTTGACGAAGCTGTTGCTCGCCCCGCCCGAGAACCACGCACCTGTGCCATCCGTTCCGAAGGAGAGATTCTTGTCGGCGGTCAGGATCATCGAGATATCGCCCTGGTTGCCGGCAGCCCTCGACTGGGCAAAGATCCCGATTCCCTCGCTACCAGCGGCTATGATATTGCCATCGAGATACAGATCGATGGCTCCAGCATTTCCCGCGCCACCGGCTCGATCGATGAAGACACGGTCGACAATGCCGCCACCGCCGCCCACACTCTGGGCAAGGACCCCGATGGAGCGGTCGCCGGTAAGGTTGATGTCGCCCGTCTGGTCAAAGTCGATGTCGCCACCATTTCCATTGTTATCGGTATTCCTGGTGATGTTGATCGCCGAAGGATCCAGGTCAGTCAGGACCAATCCACCACCGCCACCGATGGACTGCAGAACGATGCCATCGGAGAGCGTGCCTGTGGTTGTGATATCGCCTTCGTTGGTCAGTAGGATGTTTCCTCCGTCTCCGGTAGAAAATCCCGTGGCCCCAACACTGACGTTCACGATATCAAACCCGGTAATCACCGACTCACCGCCACCAGCACCGATGCTTTGTGCCACGAGACCGGTGGAGTAATCGCCATCGGTTGATACATCCCCAATGTTAGTCAGATCCATGTCGCCGCCATCGTTATTATCGCCGGCATCGGAACCAAGCTGGATAGTCGTGCTGCCACCGGCTTGCGGCTCCTGGCCTTCGACCGCATCTTCAGCAAGGACTGTTCGAGAGGAAGCTGTCGCGAGACTGTCGCCTTCTGCAGAATCGGACACCCGGCGAACGTCGGCAACCAGTTTTCCACCACCGCCACCGATGGATTGAACGTTCACACCCTGCGAGCGATCGCCAACGGTAAAGACATCGCCGGTTCTCATCTGGTTGATATAGCCTCCGCCGCTATTGCTCGAATCTCTGCCTCCCAGGGCCGCAACGAGGTAGACGTCGGCTTCGTCGTTGACGACGATCTCGGAGTTGGCGTTGCCACCACCACCACCGATACTCTGCGTCTGCGAACCCGTCGAGTTGTCTCCGCTCGTGCTGATATCGCCGTTGTGGACCGCTTCGATGGTGCTACCGATCGCGTCTATTGAACCCTGGCCACCCAGGTCGATGATCCACGTGATCTCCGCCTCGTCTTGCAGAGGAGAACTATCAGCGGGAAGCACGATTCCTCCCTCCCCAAGGCCAACGGCAGTCTTGCTGGCATCCAGGAAAAACTCGAGATCGCCACCACCGCCATTCACTGACTGCGTAAACTGGGCATGGCTGTTGGCGCCGTTCATGATAATGTCGCCATCGGTATTGACCGTCACCGTGCCCGCTGTTCCGGTCGCGCCATCACGCCCGCCCATCATTGCCGAGAGGGTAAGGTCCGCCGCCATCCAAACAGGACTGGTAATCGAAGTGCCGACCTTGCCGCCGCCACCGCCAATAGATTGCGCAAAGATACCGTAGGAATCGTTGCCGTTCGATGTAATAGACCCTGTGTGGTTGACGACCACGTCGCCACTGTCGGCACCGTCACCGGCGGTGCCGCCGATCCCGATATTGCCGATCGTCATTTCAAGTGCAGAAGCTTCCAGAGCCGCCACCGGGTTGGTGATAAGATTCGTCGAATTGTTGGACGCCATTCCGCCGTCCCCGCCACCGCCACCGACACTCTGGGCGTAGATACCATAGGACTCATTGCCATTCACTTCGATGCTGCCGGTATTGTCGATTGTAACATCGCCAGATCGATTGCCGCTACCTCCCTGGCCTCCGATCGCAATCGAACTGGTTCTGGCTTCCGGATCCTGATCAGAAGTACCTCCCATCGACAGGTCCCCTGCAGTGCTGACTCCGCCGCTACCGCCACCGCCGCCAACCGATTGAGCAACGATACCGTGGGCCTTGTCGCCGTAGGTTTCAATCCTCCCGTCATTCTCCACAACCACATCGCCGCCCGTGCCACCTGTTCCGCCACTGCCACCAAGGCTGAACGCCACGGAATTGGTTGTTGCGCTGTTCACGTCGCCCTCGGACTTGTTGGATGTAATCGTGGTGCTCCCCGTACCACCACCACCGCCGACACTCATGGCAAGGATCCCGTGCGAATAATCGGCACGCGTCGTGATCCTCCCGGCAGTTCCTCCGTTTGCGATGAGATTGGAAACGGTCACATCGCCTGCCGCACCACCCGTTCCACCATCTCCGCCTATACCGACGCTGATCTTGTTGCCAGCACCCTCTGAGCTGATGGTATCGGTAGTAACTTTATTGGCGTTGCCGCCGCCGCCACCGATAGACTGGGCGAAAATCCCCATCGATCTGACCTGCGCCGTCTCGATGCTTCCTGTATTTTCCACCGTCACATCGCCGGACAGGGCACCGTCACCACCTGCTCCACCCACCGAGAGGGTGAGGTTGGTTGCTTCGGTGGCATCCTTGTTGGTAATCTTGTTGACGATCACACCGGCATTGCCGCCACCGCCGCCGATCGACTGTGCGAGAACGCCGTGCGAATCGGCTCCATCGGTCGTGATCATACCACTGTTATCGACGCTCACCACACCGGCGGTCATCCCCGTACCCCCGGTCCCGCCAACACTGATCGACACACTGCTGCCTCCGTCGCTTTCCCCTTCGGTTTTAACTTCGCTGCCAGTGCCGCCGGCTCCGCCGATTGACTGGGCCAGAATGCCGATGGAATTCCTATTGCCTGTGCTTACGTCGGCCGAACTCTTTACCGTAACATCCCCACCGGTGCCGCCCGTACCACCACTTCCGCCAATGGCCAGGGAAATTGTGGAGGCGGTTCCGCTCACATCACCGGCATTGCCACCGCCACCGCCGACAGATTGCGCAAAGATGGCATGGGAATCCGTTCCGATCGTACTGACCGAACCGGAGGCATTCAACGTCACATCACCGGCTGAGCCGCCGTAGCCGCCTTCGAGGCCGACGGAGACACTTGCCGCTCGGGCCGGTGTGTCGTCCTTTTCGTGGAGCCCAACCGAAACCGAGGTGGAAGAACTGTTGCCGCCACCGTTGCCCACGGATTGCGCAAGGAGACCGTAGGAGGTGTCGCCGAGCGTTTGAACCGCTCCGTTGGACGTGAGGGAAACATCTCCCGCTGATCCGCCCGTTCCGCCGATCCGGCCAATCGTGATGCCGATCTTGCCGCCTTCGTCCTTGGCGTTTGATTTTATTTCATCCACACCGACATTACCGCCGCCACCGCCGATGGACTGCGCTAACACACCATAGGATCTGTTTTCACCGGTCAGGATATCGCCTTCGTGGGTTACCGTAACCTCGCCACCCGTTCCGCCGTTGCCGGGAGCACCGCCGACGGCAAGATTGAAGCCCATCGTCTTGGCCTCCCCTAGTTGCTTTCTATAGGTATAATTGAGAGCCGCGTTACCACCGCCACCGCCAATGGACTGCGCCAGGATGCCGTGGCTGTCCCCTTTCTTCGTTTCGATATCGCTGTAATTGCCAACGTTCACAGTGCCGCCGTTGCCGGCCTCGCCACCAGCGCCGCCGATCGCGATCTGCGCCGCAAAGGCCGATGACTTGTTTGTATCACCCGAGTCTTCGTCATCTGCCGGTGCACGGTCCTCGAGCTGGTCGAGCACACTGTCGTAGTTGGCGAACACGTCGTCATCCACACCGTCATGCTGCGGTTTCGGGCGCTCCGCGCCATCACCGCCGCCGGTGCTGGCCTCATTGTCAGCCTTGCTGACGGCGATGTTGAAATTCATGCCCGCATCACCACCGCCGCCTCCGATACTGGTGGCTTCGATACCGATCGCGCCGACACCGTCGGTGGTAATCTTTCCGGCAGAATTGCCCGCGCTTCCACGAATCACATCGACCGAACCGGCATCACCGCCTCCTGAGCCGAAACCACCAACCCCGAGCACGATGGGCGAACTGTTCTTTGCAAAAACACCACTGACATTGGCACCACCAGTTCCTCCGCCACCGCCGATGCTCTGGGCAAAGATCCCGCGGGAATAGTCACCCGCTGTCGTAATCTCACCTGCCGAATTGACGGTGACATTTCCGGCGTCGGCACCCTGGCCGCCGTGTCCACCAAGGCCGGCGACGATACTCAGATCGGTCTTGCCGCCCGAGTTTTCGGAATCGGCAAAGTTGATCTGACCGCTGATGTTGAGAGCACCGTTGCCGCCACCACCGGCAATACTCTGGGCAAAGACACCATGGGTCCACCCCCCCGATGTGGTGATGGTTCCGTTGTGCGAAGCGTCTACGTTTCCACTGATGGCACCCTCTCCGCCAAAACCACCGATTCCGAAGGTGACGGAGGGAACCGTCTTTTCTTTGCTGAGAGCGATCCCGCCACTCACGTTCAAGCCGCCATTTCCACCGCCACCGCCGATGGACTGCGCCATCAAACCCGCTGAATTGTTCATGTCGGAATCCTGCGCGCCGGCGAAGAGATCGGTCGCCGCATCGACCCTGACATTGCCGGCCGTGCCGGCGTTGCCCCCCATGCCTCCGATCCCGACGATAAGCGGTGAATCGGAGACGATACCGCCGCTCACATTGAGACCACCATTACCACCGCCGCCACCGATACTGGAAGCGAGGATGGCAGAACGGCCATCGCCGTAAGACGTAATGCTGTTATTGCCGGTAACGTCGACGTCGACGTTGCCGGCATTACCGCCATCACCGCCAAAACCACCAACGCCAACGAGCAGGCCGTGGCCATCGGCTTCGCCCGCGGCATAGGAAATGCCGGCGCTGACGTTGACCGCACCGTTACCACCACCGCCGCCGACGCTCTGCGCCATGAGGCCGTGGGAACCCTCGGTCTCGTTGATGGAATAGACCGCCGGACTTATCACCTCACCCGTGACCGGATCGAGGACTGCGGGAGAGATCAATGTGCGTGGCTGGGCCACGATGGTTCCGCTATAGTCGACATCGACATCACCGGCATCGCCGCCTTCTCCTCCAAAACCACCAACCCCGATCGAGGCCGCTACGGTTGTTCCCTCGTCGCTGCCAGCCGGCTTGATGATAGCGAGGCTTCCGGTCACATTGGTGCCGCCGTTACCGCCACCGCCACCGATGGACTGCGCCACGAGACCGTTGGAGTTGTTGCCCCGTGTAACGACGTTGCCCGTCGTATCCAGAACAACATTACCGGCATTGCCAGCACCTCCACCAAAGCCGCCAACGCCCACGCCAATCGCCGCACCCGACTTACCGCTGAGATTAACAGCGCCCGTCACGTTGACGCCACCGTTACCACCGCCGCCACCGATGGACTGCGCCATCACGGCAGAGGAATCGTCTCCTGTCGTCCCGATCTGATTGTGCAGCGCGGTCGTCATGACCGTGCTGCTGACGTCGCCGGCGTCTCCGCCGTCGCCACCAAATCCACCGACGCCGACACCGAGCGTACCGCCGTTTTCTTTTGTCAGATTCACCGCCGCGGAGATATTCGTCCCGCCGTTGCCACCACCACCACCGAGGCTCTGCGTGAGAATACCAGGCGAAGCATCACCGGCCGTGATCACACCACCCGTGACATTACTAGTCGCGCCCGCTCCGTCACCACCATCGCCGCCAAAGCCGCCAACGCCGACAGCTATTCCACCGCTGGCCGTCTTGGCCGCGGTAAGGGTTCCAGAGATATTGAGACCGCCGTTGCCACCACCGCCACCGAGGCTTTGAGTCGTGATACCGGCGGAGTTCGACCCACTCGTCTGCACGTAACCATCGACAGTATTGGTAGCGGTGAACGCACTACCGCCGCCGCCACCCTTGCCGCCAATACCCACGGCCACTGCACCGCTGCCGGTCTTGGCGGCACTAATCGCGCCACTCACGTTGAACCCACCGTTTCCACCGCCACCACCGAGCGATTGGACCACGATCCCACCAGAGTGGTCGCCAGACGTGAAGACATCTCCACGGGCAGTGTTGGTCACGGCACCAGCGCTGCTCGCCGTGCCGCCGGCGCCCCCAATACCCACGCTGATCCCGGCGCTTCCAGTTTGAGCAGCCGTGATCCCACCCGAGACATTGAATGCTCCGTTGCCACCACCGCCGCCAATCGACTGCGCTGTGATCCCCGCGGCGTGGTCACCCGTCGTCATGACATCGCCCGTCACGGAATTCGTCACGGTGCTGCCCATACCACCGCCACCACCGGATCCACCGACGCCCACGCTGACCGTTCCACTCGCGGTTTTCGCTCCGCTGATCCCGCCCGCGACCGTGAAGCCACCATTACCGCCACCACCGCCGACACTCTGGGCAAGCACGCCGCCCGATCCGAGGCCGCTCGTCATGACATTGCCATTCACGGTGTTCATCACGGTGTTCGCGTTGTTTCCCGTTCCGCCGGAACCACCTACGGAAACATTGACCGACGCACTTGCGGTTCCTGCACCACTGATTCCACCCACAACCGAAAATCCGCCATTACCACCACCACCTCCAAGAGACTGGGCTGTGATTCCGGTGGCGAATTCACCCTCGGTCGATACGTTGCCAGTTACTGCGTTGGTCACCTGACCTGATATCCCCCCAGAACCGCCTGAACCGCCGACTCCCACACCGATCGCGCCACTGGCGGTGCCAGCCCCGCTAATCCCGGCACCGATGGCAAAGCCGCCATTGCCGCCTCCTCCGCCAACGCTCTGTGCAAGAACTCCGCCCGACATGCCGCCGGTCGTGCTCACATCGCCAATCACGGTATTCGTCACGTTTCCCGCAGTATTTCCCGTCCCTCCCGATCCGCCGACCGAGACGTTGACTGACGCGCTTCCGGTTCCCGCACCCGAAATACCGCCGGTCACTGCAAAGCCACCATTTCCGCCCCCTCCACCGAGGGACTGGGCCGTGACTCCGGTGGCAAATTCACCCTCGGTCGATACGTTGCCAGTCACTTCATTGGTAACGGCTGCAGAAGAGCCTCCGGCCCCACCGGAACCGCCAACACCGACACTCACGGTCCCACTGGCTGTCCCTGCCCCGCTGATCCCGGCACCAATCGCAAAGCCGCCATTGCCGCCGCCTCCGCCAACGCTCTGCGCAAGCACACCACCCGATCGTTTGCCAGTCGTGGTGATGTCTCCCGTTACCGTATTCGTCACGGTGCTCGAGTTTCCAGCCGCTCCACCGGAACCACCCACGCCAACGTTGATCCCGGCACTCGCAGTACCGGCACCCGAGATACCTCCCGCAATCGAAAATCCGCCGTTGCCGCCGCCCCCGCCAAGGGACTGGGCCGTGACTCCGGTAGCATTTTCACCCTCGGTCGATACGTTGCCAGTCACTTCATTGGTGACGGCTGCAGAGGAGCCTCCGGCCCCGCCGGAACCGCCAACGCCCACGCTCACGGTCCCGCTGGCAGTGCCCGCCCCGCTGATCCCGGCACCGATCGCAAAGCCGCCATTACCGCCACCGCCGCCAACGCTCTGGGCAAGGACTCCTCCCGATCCGAGGCCGGCCGTGTCAACATTTCCGGTCACACTGTTTGTTACGGACTTTCCGTCGCCCGCCGTGCCACCGGAGCCACCCACTGCTACATTGGCCGCGAGACTTGCAGTACCCGCTCCGGAGATCGATCCGGACACACTGAACCCGCCGTTGCCACCACCACCACCCAAAGACTGGGCAGTCACACCCGTCGAATACTGACCAGCCGTGCCAACATCGCCTACAAGAATTGACTGGACAGCACCTCCCGCACCGCCACTGCCACCGCTTCCGCCCACACCGACACTCACTCCGGCACCGGCCGTCCCCGATCCGTTCAACGTCCCCGTGACATTGAAGCCACCGTTGCCGCCGCCGCCACCGACACTCTGGACCACCAAGGCACCGGAGTTGTCCCCCATGGTCGAAACATTACCAGTCACCCTGCTATTGACTGTATCACCGAGTCCTCCACCACCGGCCGAACCGCCGATGCCGACACCCGCCGCAACGCTTGCAATCCCCGCTCCGCTCACGCTGGCACTGACATTGAATCCACCGTTCCCACCGCCACCGCCAACGGACTGAACCAGAATTCCGGTCGACGTCTCACCCTCTGTTCTGACATCACCGTCCAATCCGAAATCCACGGCTCCCCCCTTGCCACCCTCTCCACCACTGCCGCCGACGCCGATTGAAATCGCCCCGGCCGCAATTGGTGCACCACTCGCGGAGGCAGCAATACTAAAGCCGCCATTACCGCCACCACCACCAACGCTTTGAGCGATCAAACCAGGCGATCGATCCCCGGTGGTGAGGACACTGACCTTCATAGCCTCGCTATCGTCGGTGAACGAACCGAAATTGACCTTACCACCCATGCCGCCGTCGCCCGCCGAGCCACCGACACCCACGCTCAACGCTCCAGCTGCCGGCCCTCCCGCAACCGCCGCAGACACGGCATAGCCACCATTGCCGCCACCACCGCCAACGCTCTGGACAAACACGCCGGGAGAATCGATGCCTTCCGTTCCAACGATGCTTTCGCCGTTATTCCCCTGCGAAACCTCCACCAATCCCCCTGTTCCACCATTGCCACCCTGGCCACCAACCGCCACTGAAACGGCACCACCGAATCCGATCGTTGCCTGCACCGCTCCGCCGCCATTGCCACCACCACCGCCAACGGACTGCGCGAAAAGGCCGCCCGAACGGTCGCCCCTGGTCTGAATGACGGAGGCTGTATTCACATCCTGACCCTGCAAGGTCACGTTGACATCACCCCCGGCGCCGCCCGCGCCACCTGTACCACCCACGGCGACTCCGACAAAGGCCGACACCGACCCCGCACTGCCGCCGTTGCCGCCACCGCCGCCGACGGACTGCGCGAAGATACCGCTCGCATCGGATCCTTCCGTCCTGATCTCGCCGCCCTGTTTGACGGTGACCATCTTGCCGATGCCACCGCCCTCTCCGCTGCCACCAACCGCAACCATGCCTCCGGTGTTGCCACCATCACCGCCGCCGCCGCCGATGCTCTGGGCTACAATACCCCGCGCATAATCGCCCGTGGTTGTAATGGTCCCGAGATTCTCGACCGTTACCACACCGCCATCACCAGCGTTAGCTCCGCTGCCACCAACCGCTACCAGGCCGCCAGCGTCGGATCCACTTCCGCCGCTGCCCCCGACGGATTGGGCAAAGATACCATCCGATCCGTGTCCCTCTGTGGTAATGATACCCGAACTGTTATTTTTAACCGTGACGGTATCGGAACTGCCGCCGTTGGAACCGGATCCTCCGAGCGCAATCAGCCCCCAGGCACCGCCACCGGAACCTCCACCGCCACCGATGCTCTGGGCAAAGATACCGCGAGATAGCAGACCGTTGGTAGTAATAACGCCATCGTTTGTCACTGAAACTGTCCCGCCGTTCCCACCGTTGTCAGGACTTCCATTTAATGAAACAAGGAGATTTCCCGAGGTACCGGACGACCCCCCCGACCCCCCGATACTCTGAGCCAAAATACCGTGGGCCAGATTCCCGTCAGTGGTAATGGTACCGGAATTTGCATTTGTTATGGAAACGGGTCCGCCGTTCCCGCCGTAACCGCCGCTCCCGGATTCGCCAACGATTCCCCACTGAGACCCGCCGCCGCCGCCATTGTTACTCACGCTCAGGCCGTAGATGCCGTATGCGCCGTCACCCTCGGTGATGATATTGCCGTTATTGGTTACCGTCACGCTGCCACCGTCACTGGAGTGCCCCCCAGTTCCACCTCCCGGCGCAGCAAAACCGGAACCGCCGTTCCCCGCAGCCCCGCTGCGGCTGTAGGCAAAAATGCCGTGCTTGCCATCTCCGGTGGTAGCCACCTGGATACCGGTATTGTTTGTCACATTGACCGTGCCCCCGGCACCTCCATCGCCGCCATCCCTGCCGCTCCAGAAGGATAAGTACGAATCCCCGCCATTACCACCCTTGCCGCCGATGCTACCTGCCTCGATACCGATCCGGTCCGTGGTGGAGACAACCGTGTTGTTGGTGAGATTCACGGTGGGTCCGGTCGCCCCATCACCGCCTGATTTAGGCGGTACGAAGAGTGCTCCATCCCGACCGTTGGAACCACCATCGCCAGTGAGAACCTTGCGCACTCCGTTAACGCCAGATTCGTCGATGGGAGGAGTCTCGACACCGGGCTCATCAGCTCCAAAAAAATGGGTTTGCAGTTCCGAATCCAATTGCCGGGTTGCCAGCTCTGCGGGATCCCCCGCACCCTCCGCATCTACCAGCACCGTGTTGGGAGTCAATCCCAGGCTTACGATATCGAAGGCCAAGGGAGGAGTGTCTTTGTTATAGATGGTTTCACCTACGACCTTGACCAGGAACACATAACCGTCAAGAGTTTGCACGAATGCAGTATCACCGGCGGTGCCAGTACCCACTGGATCAACGATGAGTCCGCTGACCGTGGTGGTCTCACCGGTCACTGGGTTCGTGACTATTTCTCCCACCGTGGAGGTCTTCGACGGCTCCGGTGGCGGATCTTCAGCATATACAAGATTCGGCAGAGCTGCCAGACATAGCAATATTAAAAAAATAAATGAAAACACCCATTTTGATTTCATCGTTATCTTCCCCCTTCGATCATCTTTTTTAAATCGTATCTGAAATTTGCTTTTTAATAAAATAGTTATACATTCCGAATAATAAGAAACGCCTTACGATTCAAGACATATGCAAGTTGTTACCGCAGTGATGAAATGTATACGTCAGACGGACCGGTGAAGTATTGAAAGAAGCTCAGTTAACCGAAAATTGTCTCAGCAATCGACTCGCAGGTGAATAAGCCGTTCTTCTATAAGCCTGAAAAACAGAATTTAAGATGCATGGATACCCCTACCTTTCTTTAGTATACATATAACGCAAGTCATCGTATGGTCCATTGACACAACCGTCCACTGTCCTCTTTCCCTGCATTCGATCACACTATTAACGCGCCTTAGGAATCCTCGGTTCAGAACAAACCCAAAGACATGTAAACCACCACACCTTTTCTCACCCCAAAGGCAATCAACGCGCATCCGTAAAACGAAATGAAGAGGTGAACCAACTACATATACCGTAATTTTATATGGCACAACTAAAATGGTCTGTGTTGTTAAAATTATATCGGGTAAGTGTCAGGCTATACCTAACGTATCAACAATAACTGCTGAAATATCAGCACGATATCTTTCATATCAGCCATAACATATTCCTGACGTGTAGGACTAAATTGTTATATATATAAAAAATGGATTCAGGAAGTTGGCTGCTTTTGGCATTACGGAAAACCACGCCTTAATTAAGGGATTATATTTAAGTATTTATTATTCTTTTTGGGCTACGAATCCGGGGGATCGAAGGTTCGAATCCTTCCGGTCGTACCATTAATTACAAGGGGTTACGATTTCTTCGTAACCCTTTTCATTCTTATACTGACCCCGCACATTATTTCAACGGCCTTACGATCGTTGGTCGCCACCCAATTATCCAACACCCTTTCATATCTATCAATCATGAAGGTTTCTCCCATTAAAATATTAAATGCAGCCAAACCAAAGAGAACACTTTCACATTTCGAGTGTGAATCATTTCATAGTAATTTTTTCCACAGTCTTTTAAGATAGATACAAATATTGCTCATTTTTCATGCGGTTCATTGAAATCCGATAAAGGCAAACCACTCGCGAGGGTGGGGCGCAAAGCCATGGGTCCGCAAGGGGCGGATCGCCAGGTTGCCGAAGGTTTCTTCCCGGTGATTTTCCAGCTTCTCCGCACAACCTCCCGTTGGTATCTTTGCGAGGCTAGATAGCGGCCTTTTCTATCGATTATCCTTCGCCTCTTTACAATCTTCAAGGGTGAAATCCCAAAGAAACAACGCATGGCTTGCCACGGATAATTTATATGATTCCTGTCAGGCGTCACTATTTTATAAATAGCAGGGATAAAGGCTGAATAATGGTTATGCATCTCTATGAACAATTTACCGAAATATTCGATGGAGTATTCATTCTCTTAGTCTGGATGTGCTTTTGTGCAATCTGGTGGCTATTCTTTCCTTAGGCCATCGATAGCGTCCATTGTTTCAAAGCGATCCGGAAACCACATTATTTAGGCAGAGCAAAGGGCGAAGCGATGAAAACAAATCGATTTTCCTCAAAAGAAATTGTCAGAATTCTCAGGGAATCGGAAGCGTTTCTTAAAATCGAAGATATCTGTCAGTACTGCGGAATCTCTGAAAAGACATTACAAGATTGGCTCGCAACGTATAGCAGCAGCGAGCTTATCGATACCATCCGGATAAAAACACTTGAAGAAGAAAATCGCCAACTCAAGCTTGTGGCAAACGATCTCAGGCTCAACAATCAGACACTGAGAAATCTTCTCGAGGAGACACCAGTCTTTCCAAAAGAAGAAGCAATGATTGACCATGAGATCTGGAACATCGAGACGAATAATCAAAAAAAAGTATATCACTAAACCTACTTCCCAACACCTTATCGAAAAAGCTGTTCAATCGTCGATCGTTTCATTATGAAAATAAAAAGGGGCTGTCTAAAACAGCCCCTTTTGTATAAACATCTTTCCGTAATGATTTATTGTACAATCTAAATTACTGACTTATTCTCCTATTTACTCTTTTCTAAACCTTCGTCCGAAACCTGCCAGACCCAAAAGTCCCATGCCGAAGAGCAGCAGAGTCATGGGCTCAGGCACTTGCGTTGTTGTCCTGAACCAACTCACATGGCTAATTCCTAGTGGATTCGGCGATCCATCGTCTTTTTTATTCATGTTATATGGATCGGTACCTGCAACGGGAGTGGTCAACACATCATCCCCCATTAACAGGTTGAGTGACGCATTATCATCCATGAAGAGATACCAGTAGTCATTTGGTCCGTCTACCTTGACAATTGCAAAGTCCCAGGCAAAGCCGGGATCAAATCCACTTGCGAGGTCTTTGTAATCAAAAGCACCGATAGCTTCATTTTTATCAAAGACATATAGTGCATCCACTGCCGCTGCTTTTTCTGCAGCAGTGCCGGTAATGCCCAGATAATCTGCGACATACCCCTTTTCATTCTCCTCATTAGGGTTTCCTGTATCCAGCGCTACTATAGAGTCGATAGGGTCTGTGTATGTATAAGGCAGCGACCACGCGGTTGCCGCCATAAACACCACAAACAACGTTATCATCACTATCTTAATCTTTTTCATATAACACCTCTCCAATACATAAGCTCACTTGCGGTTTAACAAAAAATACTGCAAATGCAATGCCACCTTGGAAAAGAAAAGGACAACGCCATGCTTTTATTGAATCAAATACTTGATTTTATAAAATAATGTTTATTCTATTGCTTCAAGCGATCGTGGACGTAATGTTTCTCAAGAAGAATATGTAAATTCAAAAGTGTAAAGAATCCTGACACTTTTTCAGTTTAAACAGTGACAAATCATATTATAATTAATATTATCAAACAGATGCAAACTTTATCCAATATGTAAAGAATCCTGACACTTTTTTTAAATTTTACAAATACCAGTCTCGTATTATTAACAATCTCAAAATAAGTTGCGGACCGGGTCATTGGAGGATGAGCCCAAGCCGCGAGCGAAGCGTGGTGGGCAAGCAACAAAACAATCCAATATATACAAGTAGTTATAATGTATAAGATTCGCTCCGCTCGCAATGACATCTCTCTCGACTTTTTAGTAAGTGATACGTCTTAAAAGTATCACTTCAAAAGCAAGTTCTCTCCGTTTATCAACGAAAAAATAATTGCATTATAGTGTCTTGTAATCACTATATTTATACGGCATATAAACACAATATATAGTATTTTTCCTTGACATTGCCCACAATATACTGTATTGCTCCATCAATTCATTTTTTCTTCTTAAATATATATAAAGGTGTCGCCATGTTAATGGCTTTTTTTTCGAAACGAGCCTTTCAAAGAACATGGTATGGGTTTTTTTCGCTTAGTATTTCACCTCTTTTGTTCATACTTGTCCTGCCGTTGTTCTTCAGCCAGAAAGCCTGTGCCGCTAACGTTACTCTTGAGTGGGATCCGAATCCCGAACCGGATATCGCGGGCTATGAAATATACTATGGTCTCAGCAGCAGAAACTATTCCGAAATGATCGATGTCGGCAGCTATACAAGCTGTACAATCGGAGACTTGGAATTAGGCGTGACCTATTACCTTGCGGCAAAGGCATACAATACGTCCGGTTATAGAAGCAGCTATTCAGATGAAGTACGGTTTACTCTCGGTGAACCAGCAGAAGAGCCACCCTCCGTCAGTGATGACGATCCTGAATCCGGACAATCGCAGAGTGGAAGTTCCAACAGCCCTTTTGATATTTTTGGAGGGTGTTTCATCGAAACTTCAACGGAAGAGTGCTTTCCCAAGGTGAAAGAGGTTCTCGAGAAGTGCTCCTCAATACTGAAAGACACTCTCTGTGGGCTGGCCTTTGAAGTGAAAAACGAGGGCATTCCTCACTGCTTGCGGTTCAGTTAGTAAGCGAATAAAAAATACTTTTTTTCTTAACAATCGGAAAATCAGCACAACCTGTTGCAAAATGCTTTAATGCAGTTTCCGGGCATGAACCCTTCGCTCCTTTTTCTCCTTTTTTCAACTTTCCACAGGCCATCTCGTTTCATTTCAAAAAGCATTCCTTTTACCACTGTTTTACTCGAGACCCATTCGTATGGCCCGTTCTCCACGGGGTAGCTTCAAAAGCTCCTTCCATTTTTAAATCATACATGATAGATATGAATACACTAATTGAGGGGGAGTATCTGCGAAAAGACACAACATTGGTACCCAAAATCAATCGAATATTTTTTACCAGCGATGATGCATTGTTATTCATCCGGGTTAGAATCACATCTCAATGGCATGATTATACCCTGATAGAGCGGTTCAATCAGACTATCAGGAATTATAGAGCATAAACAAACTCAACCTGCGGTGTAGGATTATAATACTAATAGACGTGGTGTCCTGACTTCATATCCTGAAGGAGGAGGTTTGGTAATGTTTTATCATCGCTACAGCAAATATCTCATTATTTTTATTATCATAATAATGGTCGGGTGCGGCAGTTCCGAAACGAGAAAGGTAAAGTTTTTCGACAAGGGAACTGAGTTTTTCGAGAAAGGCGACTATGGAAAGGCGATTTTAAATTTTCAGAACGCGATCAAGCTCGACCCCCATTATGCCGATGCATACACCGCTCTCGGCAAGTGTTACCTCAAGGTCATGAACATCCAAGGGGCCTTTAAGGCCTTCTCGTCGGCCGTTGAAATCAATCCGGAAATTCTCGACGCCCAGATTGCCCTGGGGCAAATCTACTTAATGAGCAAGGAAAATGAAAAGGCGATTGAAAAGGCGACACTCGTTTTATCGAAAAAACCAGCCAACGAAGACGCGCTCATGCTGAAGGCAAAATACCTCATTATTGACAATGAGGATGCAGAGGCCGAAGCAATCCTGCAGAAACTCCTTGGGAAAAACGTAAAGAGGGAGGAAGCTTATCTCACACTTGCCAATCTTCGACTCAAAAAAAACGATGCAAAAGGGGCGGAACAGGTCCTGAGAACCCTTTTGAACGAGAACGATAAAAACAGGAGCGGCAGACTGCTCCTGATCCAGATCCTTGAAAAGGAAAAACGTTTTTCCGATGCCGAGAGGGAATATCTCGCTCTGGTGAATCAGGAACCGGAGTCAGACCTTCCGAAGATTCTGCTCGCGAGATTTTACAACCGCATCGATCGTAAAGAGGAAGCAGAAACTATCCTCAAAGATCTTGTCCAACTCCGTCCCGAAAAAAATGAATATCCCCTGCTCCTCGCACAATTTTACGAGAACCAGGGCAAAGAGAATGCCATGGTCGAGGTTTTACAAAAGTCCATTGCCGATTTTCCCGGGCAACTGGCATCCTATATTATGCTCGCCCGTTATGACCTGGGGAAAAATCAGCAAGACCAGGCTATTGCGCTGATGAACCGGTTTATCGAAGAAAGCGAGACCGGACCCGATCTATTGAAGGCAAAGGTCTTTTTAGCGGAAATCTATTACCAGGACCGAAACTTTGATCAGACAACGACCCTCGTGGAAGAGGTCTTAGCTAGCAATTCCAAAGACATCACCGCCCACAGGATCAAAGGAAATGTCTTTTTTGCAAAGAAAGATTTTTTAGGGGCAATATCGGAATACCGAACGGTGCTGCAGGAAAAGCCGAATGATATCGCCGTGTCGATTAATCTCGCGAAGGCACACCTTCTCAATAATGAGCCGGAAATTGCGACGGACATTTTCAGAGGCGTGCTCGATATCAATGCTGACACGAAAGAAGCCTTACTCTTTCTGGGAGATATGGCGCTTAAGAAAAAAAATGTTCGTTCGGCAGATGAATATTTCTCGCATCTCCTCAAACTCGAGCCCGAGGCGGCACTTCCCAATTTTAAGGTGGGACTGGTACGACTTCTGGAAAAGAAAGAGAAGGAGGCCCTACCCTATTTTGAAAAAGCCCTGAGGGCTGACAGCAACTATCTGCCCGCCCTGGAACAGCTGGCATACGCTTCGGTACGAGGGGACAATCTCGACGCCGCCGTTACCAGAGTTCGAAAACAGATTGACGGTAATCCCCAAAACCCCGATTTTTATGTCCTTCTCGGAAAAATTTACGCCATAGGGAAAGATGTCTCAAGGGCACGCACCTCTTTTGAGGAGGCCTTTAACATCGACCCGAACAATATGCATGCACTCTTCAATCTCGCGCAGCTCGAACAGTCCCAGGGTTCCATTGATGAGGCGCTCAAACACTATGAAGTAATCAGGGCGAAGAATCCCAGAAATTCCTTCATTTCCCTCATGATTGCCATGCTCCTTGAGACAAAGGGCCAAACAGAAAAGGCAAAAGACATCTACGAGCAGATCCTGGTAACAAATCCTGAAAACTTGATAGCAATAAACAATCTCGCCTTCTACCTCGCAGAACATACGCCGACAGCGGAGAACCTTGCACGGGCGGAGAAACTCATTCTACCCTTTATTGACAAAGCGAAGAACAACCTCTCATTAACGGACACGATCGCCTGGATTTATTACCGGAAGGGACAGTATGAAAAGGCGAGGGATCTTCTCCTGTCAAGCCAGGGAGACATCAACATACCGGCCATAAATTATCACCTTGGCATGATCTTCTCCCGGCTCGACGAAAAAGAACGTGCGAAACAATATCTGCAGGCTGCACTGGAAACGAAATCAGCCTTTCCGGGAAGAAAGGATGCCGAGTCGGAATTAAAAAAGCTGTCCCAATAGAAAGCTTTTTTATCAACAATGAGGGATTAAGGCACATAACATAAGGACGTTGCAAGAAAGTGAAACTATTATGATACCGCCGTTCGCTGGCCGCTTGTATGCCCTACATAACAGGAGGTAGCCGTGAAGATAAAAAAAACGATAGTACCGGTCATCATTTTTCTGATACTGCTTCTGACAGGCTCCGGGGAAGTGTTCGCAAGAGAAAACACCTATCGGATCGGTCCCGGTGATGTAATCGAGATCTCGGTCTGGAAAGACGACTCTCTCTCGCGACAGCTCGTCGTTCCGCCCGATGGCGTTATTGCCTTTCCCCTCATCGGTGACATCGATGTAACCGAATTGACAGTCACCGAAACACGAGAGGTTGTATCGAAACGACTGAAGGAATATGTCACCGATGCGGAAGTCACGGTTATGCTCCTAAATGCCAACAGTCTCATCGCCTATGTGGTGGGCAAGGTGAATACTCCCGGCCAGTTCCCCATCAATATGGAAACCAGCGTTATGCAAATCCTCGCTATGGCGGGCGATCTCAATGAATTTGCCTCCGCCGGAAATATCATCATCCTCCGCCAGCAGGACGGCATCGTAAAGAAAATACCCTTTGATTATAACGATGTCAAAAAAGGGAAAAAACTGGAGCAGAATATCTTCCTCAAACGGGGAGATGTAGTCGTCGTACCGTAAATCTTTGAGGAAGCGATCTTATCTATTTCTTGCATATTCTCGCTTAATTTGGCGAAAATGGTTGAGAGGAGGTACCGAACGTGCATTTAAGACACTATTTTCTTATTATTATAACTGTTTTTTGTGTGTGCGCGGGAACGGCCTATTCCGCGGATGTCACTGTTACTCCCTCCATCAGTCTCAGGGGCGAGTATGATGACAATATTGACTTCACTCGAACCAACAGGCTGGATGATTATGCCGGAACGGTGAGCCCTGGCCTCTCCTTCGATTATATTACAAATCGTCTTACCATGCAGGGACGAACGCTCTTCGGTATCGTGCGCTATGCCGATTACAACGAATACGACAGGGAAAATCAAAACCACGGGGTGAGTCTCGGATACCGGGCATCTGAACGATTAACCGTCAATACCGATCTCTCCTACACAAAAGACACCACCCTCGACACCGCCCTGGAAGAAACTGGTCTCGTGGAACGACGATCAGACCGGGAAACCATTCGCGCAGGCGGCGGCCTTTCCTATGCGATAAACGAGGTGTCGAACGCGGGCATCAACTATCATTTCACAGACAGCGACTATGAGCTTACAAGCTACACCGATTCAGACACGCACGAACTTTCCCTTTTCTATGACTACTCATTCAATAATCGCCTCGACATCCTTACGTTGTCATCATCCTATCGAAAGATCGATTCCGATGAAGATAAAACCGACAGTTACTCAACCTCATTGGGCCTTGCACATACCTTCGATCCAACCCTGCGGGTGAATGTAAGCGCGGGTGTGCGGTACCTCGATATCGAAGACCCCTCGGGACGGTCCGAAACGGACTGGGGATGGACATCGAATGTAAGTTTAGAGAAATCATGGCAAAGGACCTCGGCAACGCTCGGCTACTCGAGAGACTTACGTTATTCTGCCGAAGGAGAAACAGTTGAAGTGGACCTGTTTTCTCTCTCCGCCGATCATCGGATAACGCCCGACTTTGGTCTCCATTTGTCAGGTTCCTATTATATCACAAAATCGGCAGGCGATATCGAGACGGAAAATTCCCGATACTACTCCATCAGCCCTGTGGCCTACTATAATATAACAGCACACCACTCGGTTGAAGTGGGATATAATTACTCCCGCGAGGCAAACAGATTACCCCATGACAATAGTGACATCGACAGGAATCTGGCGTGGCTTGCACTCAACTTCAATTTTCCACAGAAGTGGTGAGGAGAGCAAACGAATAAAAATAAAATTTATCCTTAACAGTCGGAGATTCCCCGCAGCTTGTTGCGGGGAGCTTCAATGGGCATGCTACAGCGAATAAGGATTATGGGATAGAGGGATATAGAATTACGGGAAAACCGAGATTGCTTCGCTCCGCTCGCAATGACGGTCCTTAATGCATAGGTCATTGCGAGGAACAAAGTGACGCGGCAATCTCTCATGATAACAGTGAGTTAATAATTGTTTCGCTCAGCTCGCAATGACAAACTCGGAATCGTGATAAGAACAGCGCGCGAGAAAGGGAACCGATGCAGAGTATTCAGGATCTAAAAACATTAATCAAACGACGCTATCTGATTTTTCTTGTGGCCTCCATACCGGTCTTTATCATTACGACAGTCTTTGCCCTGAGACTTCCACCGATCTATATTGCCAAATCAACGATACTTGTTGAGTCTCAACAGATACCTGAGGAATATGTGAAGGCAACGGTGACCGGTTATATCGAGGAACGCCTGCAGACGATTACGCAGCAGATTCTGAGTCGAGCTAATCTTCTTGACATTATCAAAAAGTTTGGCCTTTATCCGGAGATGCAGAAAAACTATGCTACAGAGATCATTGTTGAAAAAATGCGAAAGGATATAAATCTTGAGACGATAAAGGCAGGTAACAGAAGAAATCTGCCGACCATCGCCTTCACGCTATCCTATGAGGGGAAAACCCCTGTCGTTGTGCAGAAAATTGCCAATGTGCTGGCTTCGCTCTATCTTGAAGAAAACCTGAAAAAACGGGAGGCCCAGGCAACCCGAACGACAGAGTTCTTGCAGCAGGAGCTGAACCACATTAAAGTTCAGATCGATGACTATGGGAAAAAGATCAGTGAATTCAAAAAGGCGCATTTCGGTGAGCTGCCGGAATATACGAGCATTAACATTCAGGCTATTGAGCAGTTGAGCCGAGATCTCGATCAGGCGGACATGCAGATTCGTTCTCTTCAGGAAAGAAAAGTATACCTCCAGGGACAGCTCGCAGCCATGCAATCGGCGTCCCCCACCACCGAGGAAGGGGAGGAATTTCTGACGAGTCCCTCGGAACGATTACGCTCTCTTCAGTTGCAGCTCATCAACCTTCGCGCAAATTTATCTGATAAGCATCCAGATGTGGTAAAACTTAGAAGAGAAATTGAAGAACTCGAGGTTCAAATAAGGAAACCAGAAACCACTTCAGAATCTGTTCTCGCAAGTGCGGGCCTGGGAAATCCAGCATATATGAACCTCAAGACACAGATGGAATCGGCGAGACTGGATATTGCGAATCTCACAAGCGAAAAGGAAAGGATCAAGAAGAAGATAAGCTATTACCAAAAAAAGATAGAAAACACTCCTCTCATCGAGAAGGAATACGAGAGTCTCAATACCGACTACACAAATGCCAAGCAGAAATACAACGAGATCATGGGAAAGCTTCTGGAATCGCAAGTAGCAAAGGGCATGGAAGAGACGCAACACGGTGAACGCTTCACCATCATTGAACCGGCGAGCGTACCCGAAACCCCGGCAAAACCGAACCGGCCGAAGATCCTCCTCATGGGCCTTTTCCTATCACTCGGACTCGGAGGCGGTCTTGCCTTTGTTCAGGAAACCTTTGACCACTCAATCAAGTCTATCCATGAACTTGACGAATTTTCCCATATTCCGGTACTCTCATCGATACCATTTATGACGACTGACAAAGAGGTCAAACGAAAACGTATGATTATTACCAGTTCAACTATAATAGCAGTGATTATCCTCGGTGGGGCATTAATTGCGATCCATTATTTCTATATGCCCCTGGATATTGCATTACTAAAGGTCAAGAAGGCACTGATGGTTGGCCGGTAATATACCGGTATGGCAAAACAGGATGATCCACTACCGCTAAAAGTGGGAGTATTCGTAATTAGTTAAATTTGGATGGCACGGTAATCCCGAAATGAGATCTTTGCAGAGCTATTGTTCCAGTCATTGCGAGGAGTGCAGCGACGCGGCAATCTCATACAACTAACATCAAGATTGCTTCGTTTCACTCGCAATGACGGGATTTTTGTTCGTAATGACAGCGCACGTGAGGATTGTGGAGCATGCCGATTTATCGGCCCTAACAGAAGCAAAGATGCCTGATAAATCAGGCAGCTACAATAGTAACGAAGGATATAGCGCAACGCAGAAGTTGGACTTCTCCCAAAGCCATCAACAGGTGAAAAGGTACCAAATCATGAGTAAAATAAGAAAAGCGCTTGACAAGGCGAAAGAGGACAGAAAAGGAGCGTTCATCGAAACGAAGGATGAAGCTTTAATTGGAGAAACGGCAATACCGTCTTCGGTGTTGGCACCCCAACCTACAGGGGAAAGAAGACCCGAGTATATACGGCCGGACTACAACGAAACAAAAGTTCAGAATGTTGATTTTCAGAATCTCGAGGGGAAACGGGTCATCTCGATCTGCCATGGCAATCTGGTCGCAGATCGAATTAAAATTCTCCGAACACAGATACTGCAAACCATACAGGAAAACAACAAAGGGAACACCCTTCTCATTGCCAGCGCGAATCCCGGCGAAGGACGATCGCTCATCGCTGCTAATCTCGCAATTTCACTCTCACAGCAGATTGACGGCACGGTCCTTCTTGTCGATGCCGATCTGCGCAAACCCTCAATTCATGATCTTTTTGAACTTGATGTCAAGGGTGGTCTTTCCGACTATTTAAAGAAAAAGGCTGAACTGCCGAATATCCTCGTTAATCCGGGTATTCCGCGACTGGTCATTCTTCCCGGAGGTCAACCGATAAACAATTCCTCGGAACTTTTAGGTGCCCCAAGAATGCAATCGCTGGTAAAGGAAATAAAGGAGCGATATCCCGACAGGTTCATTATCTTTGATAGTCCTCCTCTTCTCACGAGTGCCGACTCCCTTGTGCTTTCACAATATGTGGACGGCATTATCATCGTGGTGGAGGCGGAGAAGACAAAGAAAAATGACCTCACCCGTATCTTTGAGCTTTTAAAAGATCGCCCCGTTATCGGAACGGTATTCAATAAAGCAACGGAATAGTTAGCGAAGGAAGCGGTACATGTACGAAACATTTTATGGCCTGAGAGAAAAACCATTTAATCTTAATCCCGATCCCGAATACTTCTTTATGAGTCACGAGCACGGTGAAACCTATACACAACTCGAATATGCCATTACAGAAAACAAGGGATTTGTAGTGATCACCGGCGAGATCGGTTCCGGAAAAACAACGCTCATCAACTATCTGTTACGAAGACTCCGGTCCGATATCGAGGTGGCCGTTCTCCACCATACTCTCGTCAGGCCAAAACAGTTCATCAAGATGCTCTGCCAGGAATTTGAGCTCTCCTCTGACGGCATGAGCAAGGCCGAAATGTTAGAACTCTTTTACAATTTTCTGCTCGAGCAGTTCGCGGCGAGAAAACGCGTCGTCCTGATTATTGACGAATCACAAAACCTGCCTGAAACAACCCTTGAAGAAATACGTCTGCTTTCAAATCTTGAATCCGAGAAGAACCACCTTCTACAGATTATCCTTCTTGGACAGCCTGAGTTGAAGAACAAACTCGAGCAGAAGAATCTTGAGCAGTTTGTCCAGAGGGTAACGGTCTACTGGCATCTCAAGGGATTGAACCAGGATGAAGTAGGACACTACATCTCGCATCGCCTAAAAGTTGCGGGAATAGATAATAACCGTGAGATTTTTCGGCCTGATGCCATAGATGCGCTTTTTACCAATTCCCGGGGCATTCCACGTCTCATCAATATTCTCTGTGATGCCGCATTAGTTCACGGCTACGCCGACGAATTAAACATCATCGGAAAAGACACCATCGAGGAGGTTGTGAGGATACGAAATATCGGTGTGATTCCCCCGAAAGATAAGAATAAGACACCTGCGAGAGATACCTATCAAATACAGAATAAAGAGTTGAAGAAACTACAGGCCAATGTGAAGAAAATCGAAAAGAGAATCGATTTCATCGAAACAATGGTTCAAAGCTTTAACACGGGCATTGAAACATTTTCCTCCGCCCTTGAGCATTTCTCATCGGCCGATCAAAAGCGGGATGAAATAATCTTTGACCTCACACAAAACCTCAATGAATGTATGAAGAGCAATGTAACCCTCCTCGGTGAAGTGAAACGACTTCAAGTCTTGCAGAGAAAAGCCTCTGACAAAGAGAATCGCAATCCGAAAAAGCCATTGTCACGGTTTATTCCTCGATAGCGGTAAGTATCATAATCAGCCACTTATTACTTTGAAATAGCTGGTCATTGCGTGTCCTGATGCAATCGGGACTTGGCAATCTTTTTTTATTAATCCTCTGATCCGTATCCTTTAATCCTTATTAATGTAACCCGCCGATTCATCGGCACGAAATATAGCACCCCGTCATTGCGAGGAGTTCGCTTCTGCGAACGACGCGGCAATCTCATCAATTAAGTAACCCAATAAATTGGGCAGCTCCAAAAAAAACTATAACGCTTCGCTCCGCTCGCAATAACAACGAAGGCATACTTATACTAACTCCTCCCCAACATCTCCTAATCTCGAGGATATCCCCTCCGGTGACTATAATATTTTACTAAAATTATATTTCAAGACTCTATTTTTAAATATCTAAGAACCCATAAATTTCCTCAATTAAGAATACTTTATATTAAATAAAACATTGCCAGAGCATCCTGTCCAGAGGAGTAAATGCAACTATCTAATATAATACATTATTATTTACGATGCCCCATGGCTAAGCTAAAAATATAAACTAAACATTTTTCTTGATTTTTGGGTTAAGTTTTACTATAGTACCATCCTTAGTTCTGACAAATTGTTAAATTTTGACTCAAATAATGTTATCCTTCCACTCTCTGCAGCGCCCAGCTGTAATGCTGGAAGGTTTCCACATCTGATAATATGGCGGGAGGGGCCATAATCTTAGTAGTTTTAAAGTATTACAGTGTTTAGAGTTTGTTTGTATCCTGAATTTTGCTGCATAAGAACATTGCATCAACGGTTCATAGATTTGTCAGAAATATTTTAGGAGTGTGCTTAGTAAAATTTACAAACTTTCGCATTAGTTAATATATTTAAATGGTTAGCTACAAAATATAATTATTTCGCTTCTAATGACTCAACTATCAAATATTTTAGGATTTAGAAAAAGAGCTTTATGAAAAAAGGATTCGCCTATTACCGATAAACTTATTCAAGGTGTAGAATCAGTCTTTTCTTAATTAAATATGCTTTTCGTTCTTTTAAATACTCGCAATAGTGGGAAGTTCGAGGCATTGTGAAAATCCTTCATTAAATTTATTTTACTCTATAAAATAAATTGTCTATGTTATCTTACATATCCCTATAAAGAAAATCTCAAATCTGATTCATATCTTTATGGTTCAACGAAGGAAGTCATACATTCCCTTCTGCTATCTTCCTGTCTACCAGACTTTGGATCACAAAAGGGTTTATACGTCAACGCCCTTCACGATGAGTTGAGACGTTCAATACTAAAGACCTCTTGCTTTCTTTTTTATCATTATTTTATGCCGCCTTCATAGTCCGGCGGTTACCACTATAGTGTTTTGCGTTTTTTGGTATCAAGAACAATAGTGCTCCTGCAAAACCTGTCACACACTACGATCAGGATGCAAGAGCCGAATGTACATGATTTTCATCAGCATCTCTTGTCAAGGGCCTCATCTATCGGCAAGAACTTGGGAAAATTGAACTGATATGAAAATAGCACTGCATTCACTAAAAAAGAATACTAAAGTTGCTCTATTCAGCGATCATGTTGATTTTGACTGCAACTTCCATGATGAAGATCGTTTTCATCATGATCTTCGCCTGGAGAGGAAAAGAACCGCCCGTTCAGGAAGGTCCTTCCTCTTGATGACCATAGATATCAGCTGCCTCAAAAACGGCAATGGACACAATGAAAAGATCCTCAACCGGCTGAAATCGAGAATACACGACCTCACACGGGAAACAGACATAAAGGGATGGTATACCAACCACACCGTAATCGGAATTATTTTTACCGAAGTTGGCGATGACGATACAACATCAGTCGCAAGCACCATATCGGAACGGGTAAAAACCAATCTCATTCATATTGTCGACACCGACTATTTCGATGAAATCGGCATTTCTCTGCAATGGTTTCCGAACGGAAAGGGCACATTCGAGATCGATCATCTCGAAACAAGCAAGGTTTTCTATCCAGACATACCAATCAATAATAATCAGAAGAGCCTTTCACTTATCATTAAACGGGGGATGGATATCTCGGGCAGTCTCGTCTGCTTCATCCTTTTCTCTCCCCTCTTCCTTATCATTCCGATTCTCATAAAACTCACGTCGAAGGGACCGATCCTTTTCAAACAGGAACGTCTCGGATTGCTGGGACAAAAGTTCAGCTTCCTTAAATTCCGAACGATGGAGACAGGCTGCAGCGAGAGCAGCCATCAGGAATATATCAAAAATCTCATCTCTGACACACATGACTGTGGAGTCGGCACCAATGGCGTCTACAAAATGCAGGAAGATTCAAGGATCACGAAGATAGGCCACTTCCTGAGAAAATCGAGTCTCGATGAACTTCCGCAATTTATCAACGTACTCAAGGGAGAAATGTCGCTGGTGGGCCCGAGGCCTCCCATTCCATACGAGTGTGAGCACTATAAGATCTGGCACATGCGGCGAATCGATGAGGTGAAACCGGGCATTACAGGACTATGGCAGGTAAAGGGACGAAGTTCTACCAGCTTCAACGAGATGGTGCGGCTTGACCTCAAATACACAAAAGAATGGTCTCTCTGGATGGACATAAAAATACTTTTTAAAACGCCATGGGCGGTAATCAAGGGGAAAGGGGCATATTAGGTTTGATAACTTCTTAACAAATGTCATTGCGAGCGAAGCGAAGCAATCTCGCACATCATAACTACCTGTATTTTTTAGATTGCTTCGTCGCTTACCCGCCACGCTTCGCTTGCGGCTTCGGTTCACTCTCGCAATGACCTGGTTCTTTACTTTTTTACGAAGGTTCAAAGGAGGACGGAATAATGATTAAGATTGGAATTATTGGGTATGGGTACTGGGGGCCAAATATAGTGCGAAACTTCAATTTTGTTGACGGGGCGGACGTCCTTTGGGTCTGTGATGCTGATACAAAGCGTCTCGAGACCGTCAACAAATTGTATCCCTCAATTAGAACAACTACCGATTGTAACGACTTGGTAACCTCTGCTGCCATCGATGCTGTCGCCATCGTTACACCGGTCTGCACGCATTATGAAATCGCAAAAAAGGCCCTGCAAAACGGAAAGCATATTTTTATAGAAAAACCCTTTACCTCTACGGTGGCTGAGGCGGAAGAACTGATCGCTCTTGCCGAGCGAAAGAACCTCACGATTATGGTCGACCACACCTTCCTCTTCACGGGCGCGGTACGAAAGATCAAGGAGATAATTCAAGAAAAGCTGTTGGGAAACCTCTACTTCTTCGATTCTACCAGGGTGAATCTGGGCCTTTTCCAGCACGACATCAATGTTCTGTGGGACCTTCTTCCCCATGACTTATCAATTATGGACTACGTTATTGATGAGCGACCGATGGCCATCCTGGCCACAGGCTCGGCACATCTGAATGGGCATGAAGATACCGCCTATGCAACGGTCTTCTTTTCTAATAGTATGATCGGTCATTTCAACGTTAACTGGCTTTCGCCGGTCAAGATCAGAAACATACTGATAAGTGGCGACGAGAAGATGCTGATCTGGAACGATCTCGATGCAGACGAGAAGATAAAGATCTACGACCGCGGTGTAAACGTAACTTCCCAGGAAAGCATCCACGAACTCCTTATCAGCTACAGGTCGGGCGATGCATGGATCCCGAAAGTAGAGCAGTTGGAAGCGCTCACCGTCGAGGCAAATTATTTCGTCGATTGTGTGACGAACAACGAAACCCCGATCAATGACGGCCAGGCAGGCCTCAGGGTTGTCAAACTCCTTGAAGCGGCTTCACAATCGGTAAAGCAGATGGGTAAGGCGATAGCGGTATGAACGACAGGTATCACTCTATATCCGATGATGTCCGGTTTGGCAACAACGTTCGCCTTTCGAAATTCATCAATCTTTATGGATGTTCGATCGGCGATAATACAAAGATCGGCAGCTTTGTCGAGGTGCAGAAAAACGCCGTCATCGGCAGTAACTGCAAGATCTCGAGCCATACCTTCATCTGCGAAGGTGTTATCATTAAAGATAATGTTTTCATCGGCCACAATGTCACCTTTATCAATGATACCTACCCGAGGGCAACAAATCCCGACGGCTCGTTACAGACCGAAGCAGACTGGTCGGTGGAACCAACAACGGTAGAAAGCGGTGTCTCTATCGGCTCCAGTGCGACAATTCTCAGTAATGTCACCATCGGGGGAAATTCGATCGTTGGTGCCGGAAGCGTGGTCACAAAGAATATACCGTCCGATACCATTGTCGCCGGCAATCCGGCAAAAATAATACGGTCAATAACCAAACACGATTTTACACGCGAAGCGTTACGATAAGGAGAATCCATGAAAGTTCCCTTTCTTGATCTGAAGCTGCAATACGAATCCATCCGGGACGAGATACACGACGCGATCGATAAGGTTATCGATAAAACGGCCTTCGCGGGAGGACCCTTTGTTGCGCAGTTTGAAGAGGAATTTGCACGATTCTGCACCTGTAATCATGCAGTCGGTGTCGGAAGCGGGACTGAGGCCATCTGGCTTCCCCTCGTCGCGCTCGGCATTGGTTCGGGCGATGAGGTCATCACCGTACCCACTACCTTTATCGCGACAGCAGAGGCAATCAGCTATTGCGGCGCAACGCCCGTTTTCGTCGATGTAAAAGCCGACACCTACAATATGAATCCCGAATTGCTGGAGGCGGCCATAACGCCAAAGACGAAGGCAATTATCCCCGTTCATCTCTTCGGTCAGATGGCCGACATGGATCCGATCATGGAGATTGCCCGAAAGCATAATCTTTTTGTCATCGAAGACGCCTGTCAGGCCCACGGAAGCAATTATAAAGGGGAAACGGCGGGTTCCATCGGTGATGCGGGTGCCTTCAGCTTCTATCCGGGCAAGAATCTCGGGGCCTACGGCGAGGCAGGCGCGATCGTCACCAACAACGAAGAGCTGGCTTCGAAGATCAGGATGCTTCGCGACCATGGCCAGAGTGAGAAATATTACCACGGGATGATCGGCTGGAATGCCCGGATGGACGGCATACAGGGCGCGATTCTCAGCGTAAAGCTGAAACACCTGGAATCATGGAATGATGCCCGAAGGAAAAATGCGCATCTATATAGCGAACTTCTTTCACATTCGAACGGACTCATTACCCCCTATGAATCGGAAAATGGACGTCACGTTTACCATATCTATGCGGTAAGGACCAAAGACCGGGACACATTTATCAACAAACTTGCAGAGAAGGAAATATATTGCGGAATTCACTACCCCGTACCGCTCCATCTACAGGATGCCTATACCACGCTGGGAGTCGGCAAGGGGAGCTTCCCTGTATCCGAGCAGTGCACCGGAGAATTCGTATCGCTCCCGATGTTTCCCGAACTCACGGAAGCACAGATCGAATACGTAGCAGAAACGTTTAATGATTTATTGAATGTAGCTCGCTGATTCATCGGCTTATTTAAAATGTCTCGGACTCCATATATTGTGTCATTGCGAGGCATGAAATGCCGTGGCAATCTCGTTTTTTAACGTAGCATGCCGATTCATCGGCTTATTATAAAATCTGGCACCTGGAACGACGTTACAGAGCACTACGATTTATCACGCTTATGACCCGATAAATCATGTAACTCACCAGGCGAAGCTGTATCAACTGTATTATCGTCATTGCGAGCGGAGCGAAGTAATCCCCCTCGTCATTGCGAGGCACGAAGTGCCGTGGCTACCCACCTCGTCATTGCGAGCGAAGCGAAGCAATCTCTAACTCATTGTAATCATAATAGATTGCCGCGTCGTTCGCAACAGCGAACTCCTCGCAATGACCTTATACTGAACATCTTCATTGCGGTGAGCCGAAGCCCCGAGCGTAGCGAAGGGAACAAACGCGGCAATCTCGTTCAACATGAAAAGCCGAAAGATCCCCACATCGCTGCACTCCTCGCAATAATCAGAAGAACAGTCCCATGAAAAACAACAAACAATACTACGTCTATATAATGACAAACAAAACCAATACGGTTCTCTATACCGGGATTACAAGCGATCTCAAAAGAAGAGTCTATGAACACAGAGAAAAGCTCGTCGCAGGATTTACGAAGAAGTACAACATTTCAAAACTTACCTATTTTGAAGCCTTTGAAGATCCAGAAAATGCGATACTCAGAGAAAAGCAAATTAAGGCAGGATCAAGACAAAAAAAGATCGACCTCGTCAATGAATTTAATGAAAACTGGTGTGATTTATATGACGAGATGTAAAAGATTGCCGCGTCGTTCGCAAAAGCGAACTCCTCGCAATGACCCTTATACTGAACATCGTCATTGCGAGCAGAGCGATAATCCCTCTCGTCATTGCGAGGCACGAAGTGCCGCGGCAATCTCTTCCGTTATTATAGGATGTGATGAAATCGGGATGCGGCAATCTCTTTCATGTTTCTACTAACTGCATAATTACTTCACGAACTTTTTTTTATAACATTGCGTGTCCCCATTTTTTTGCCCTAAAAAATAGGCCAAAATAAATCCGCAAGTCCTTAAAGCATCGTCATTGCGAGGAGTGTAACGACGCGGCAATCTCGTTTTTTAATGTAGCATGCTGATTTATCAGCTTATTTGGAATATGCTGTGTTAAAATCATATCTGCCATTGCGAGTCCCGATGAAATCGGGACGCAACACCCCCCAACACCATGAGAGCTTTGCATAATGCCCTTGTCATTGCGGTGAGCCGAAGCCCCGAGCGTAGCGAAGGGGACAAGCGAAGCAATCTCTAACTCACTGTAATCATAATAGAGTGCCGCGTCGTTCGCAAAAGCGAACTTCTCGCAATGACCTCATACTGAACATCGTCAGTGCGGGCGGAGCGTGGCAATCTCGTTCAACATAAAAAGCCGAAAGATCGCCGCGTCGCTGCACTCCTCCATGACCAGAAAAATAGCCTTATGACAAACAACAAATTCATCCTAAATTTCACACCGACCGGTCTCATCCCCACTAAGGAGATGACCCCCCATGTTCCGACAACTGCCGCTGAAATTGTCGAACAGGTGCTCGATGTTGCCGATCTCGGCGTCAATATGGTCCATCTTCATGCCCGCGAAGCCGATACGGGCAGGCCGACCTATAAAAAAGATGTTTATGCAGAAATTATTCAAGGAATCAGAGCGAAAAATAAGGACCTGCTCCTTGGTGTTTCAACGTCCGGCCGTGAATTTTTCAAGTTTGACAACCGGTCCGAGTGTCTCGAACTCGACGGCGATCTAAAACCCGATTTCGCGAGCCTGACCCTCAGTTCACTGAACTTCAACAGGCAGGTCAGCGTCAACAGCCCCCAGATGATTAAAGACCTTGCCGAAAAGATGATGGAACACAACATCAGACCGGAATTTGAGGTCTTCGACCTCGGCATGATCAATTATGCGAAGTACTTGATTCGTAAAGGATTCTTCACCCCACCCTATTATTTTAATCTGATACTTGGCAACATTGCCTGCGCGCAGGCCAACGTTCTCCACCTTGGCTTAATGATAAAAGAACTGCCCGATGGTTCGTTCTGGTCCGTCGGCGCCGTCGGTGATTCACAGCTTAAAATGAACATCATGGCGATGCTCTCAGGCGGCGGCGTGAGGGTCGGCCTCGAGGATAATATATGGTTTGACAATGATAGAACAAAACTCGCGACGAACCGTGAATTGATCGAACGGACCGTGTCGATAGCACAGGTTTTGGGGTACAAACCCTATACGCCTATGGAACTGCGTAACCTCTTAAAGCTCTAACGATACGATACCATGAATATATTTCTGATCATCCAGGAAAACCCCGCCTTACATTCTCTCTACAGAGCTGTATCAAAGGTCGTAAAGGTAGTTCCTTATTATTTGTTCCGAGAATTCTTGACTGATGAAGCGGAGCTTAATCTCAAACCCGATTTAGACCGGTGGGAGATATCTGTTTTAGAGCCCCCTGATATGAAAGAAATATCCGCAAACCCTGAGGTGCCTGAATCTGAAGATATTTTGCTTGATAGGTTGGCCGATGGTTTCTTATGTCTCGGTCTGAAACATAATGGTGCTATCGCCGCCTACACGTGGAGTGATTTCAACAAATGTTCCTATGAAAAAATTTTAAGCTTTCCTTTGAAAGAGGATGAGGCGTGTCTCTTCGACATGCGTACACTTAAATCATATCGGGGGAAAAATATAGCTCCCTATTTACGATACCAACTCTATAAATATCTCGTTCAAATCGGTCGTACAAAATTTTACAGCATAACAATCATGTCCAATACATCGTCGTACCTGTTTAAGATCAAGCTGAAAGCAAAACCTTACAAGCTTTACCTCGGTATGAAGTTTCTCAACAAATACACCTTTAATATTTGTCTCAAGGATTACGCCACCCAGAAAATATAAAAGCTATAAAATTCGCATCCTCTGAAATTGCACTGAGATTTTTGAAAAACCCAAGCATTGTCATTGCGGTGAGCCGAAGCCCCGAGCGTAGCGAAGGGGGCAAGCGAAGCAATCTCATAACACATTGATAATCAACAAGATTGCCGCGTCGCTTTGCTCCTCGCAATGACCGTAATTGTGCAAAAACGGGGGGTATGCAAAGGTCTCGCACTAAAAATGCAGTACCTTACAATTATTGATCCACTCCAAAACAAAAACTGGGACACCTTCATCGAGGGGCATCCATGCGGCTGGCTTCATCATTTATCAGACTGGAAAAAGGTTTTGGAGGAAATCTTCCCCCATTTGACCGGGCACTACGTAGCCCTTATGGATAATGAGAAGAATCAAAGCATCCAGGCAGCACTGCCGTTATTTCTGGTGAAAAGCCGGTTCTGGAGAAATAAATTTGTCAGTATTCCTTTTACGACCATCTGTGATCCGCTTGTTTCGAACTCTGAAGAAATGAAGGTCTTATTCGACAAAGCTCTCGAACTATCGCGGGATTTCAATGTGCAAGACATTGAAATAAGAACATTTAATACATACAAATATCTTAACAACTCAGCAGGGGAATGCAACCGTTCATATGTGCAACAATATATTAAGCTGGATAAGACACCTGATGAGCTTTGGAATACATTTCATAAAAAGACTATAAGGAGAAAGATAAAAAAAGCCCTGAAAAGCGATTTAAAACTTGCAATTGCGGATAATGAAGACGACCTGAGGGTATTTTATCATCTCTATTTAAGGACGCGTAAAAGGCTGGGATTACCGGTGCACCCATACAGATTTTTCAAAGCCTTGTGGCAAACATTTCATTCCAAAGATCAGCTATCCCTGCATCTGGCTGACTACAATGGAAAAATAATAGCGGGCATTATTTTCTTCAAATATAAGAAACGCGTCTCTATGGAATTTGTCGGTTCCGATAAAAACTATAACAACTTATGTCCTGATCATTTTCTCTACTGGCACATGATAAAAAGCGCCTTCGAAGAAGGGATTGAAATTGTAGACTTGGGCAGAACCTCAATAAACAACCAGGGTCTCATGGAGTTTAAATCCCGATGGGGCACAGAAATCCAGGAAATGCCCATCTACTATTATCCGAAGATCTCGGATATGGACATAAAACCGCCAGAATCGACAAGAACTTATGAATTGATCAGAAAAATCAACCGCAATTCACCACATTTCTTATATCACTTTGTGAGTCGTTTTTATTATCGACATGCAAGTTAAGAAATCCCGGGTTTCGGCCACAGCACGATTACTTTCCCGGTCATTGCAATTAATTTCCCCGTCATTGCAAGCAAAGCGAAGCAATCTCGCTTTTAAGTGTAGCATACCCATTTATGGGCGATTTTCCTTTCAGTCATCGCGAGGGTGAACAAGCCAAGCCAATCCCCCTTGTCATTGCGAGGAACTTAGCGACGCGGCAATCCCCCTTGTCATTGCGAGGAGCGCAGCGACGCGGCAATCTCTTCTACTACATGAACTCAGAGATTGCTTCATCCCGATTCCATCAGGATTCGCAATGACATTTTGAGACCTTTGCATAACTCGTTTCCTGTCATTGCGAGGAGTTCGCCTTTACGAACGACGCGGCAATCTCTCTTTTTAATGTAGTCGCCCGATTTATCGGGCGCCATATTTCGTGCCGCTGAATCGGCAGGCTACATAATTTGAGACCTTTGCATAACCGTGGTCTCAGTCATTGCGAGGAACGAAGTGACGTGGCAATCTCTATGACTATACTGAGTTAGAGATTGCTTCATCCCCCGATAATATCGGGAGATTCGCAATGACATAAAGGGCATCATTCACAATACTTCAATCGAAAGAGAAAAAGGCAGGCTTAGATCATGTTAGTTCAAACAAAGATACAAATCGACGAGGAAGATTATTTCTTCATCAAAGAGATTCACAAACTATTAAATTACAAAAGTCAGAGCGAATATATACGAAAAGCCGTCAGAGACAAGGTCAAGTCAGACCGGATCCGCATGCGTGATATGAAACGAAAACAGGCTATGGAAATGATGGGCAAGAACAGGCGTAACGCCAAAACAAAGATAATTGAAGAAAAATCATGAATCCGGGCGATATCTACACGGTAAGTCTTAGTTCATCGAGCGAGGGTTCTGGTAATAAGTCAATACCTGTCGTTATTCTGAGCGGCGGTCATGACCGGTATTTCAAACAGGCCATCGTCGCACCTGTCATAGGCTGGGAAGGCAGCTTAGATAAAAACCCCTTTTTTGTAAACCTCGAACCTGATTCTCTGAGGGATTTTCCAACAAGGTCGATGATCGATTGCTACCAACTCAGGGTCTTTAATCACGAAAGATTCGTAAAAAGAATCGGTACGATATCAAAAGATGAAATGGCACAGGTCAAAAAATCGATCTCTCTTATTCTCGATATCGAACCCGAACACTGCGAATAAGCGTTTGCGTCATTACGCAAGGTGTAGCCTGCTGATTCATCAGCTTATTTGGAATATGTGATGTAAAAATCACCCCGTCATTGCGAGCAAAGCG